>Ga0105357_10000919_pt1 | contig 15806 bp, 18 predicted proteins | sample GOMGulsemesocosm_4_FD_83660 | JGI IMG/M metagenome (GOLD analysis project Ga0105357, IMG submission 83660) | Methane-oxidizing microbial communities from mesocosms in the Gulf of Mexico - GOM15B Gulf of Mexico | ecosystem: Environmental > Aquatic > Marine > Cold seeps | place: USA: Gulf of...
AAAGTAACTTATATTGAGCAACTAAATAAATTGCCTACTGGTACAATGTTTGAACTTGATAGTAAAATATTTTTAATTTGGGAAAGTTCTGTGTATCAGTGGAGTTTTAATGGATATACTATTAGTAATATTATAATCTCAGATATACTAGTAACTGTTTTAACACCATATTCTTATGTTGAAATGTTTAAAAAAGGTTTCACTCCAAAAGTACATCAAACAATAAAAAATGATAAGAATTAAATATGAATACCCTAAAAATAAAAGTAGGAGAATTCTTAATACAGTTGCAAAAAAGTTAACTTTTGCAAAAACTATTGAAAAAAAGATACTAAATGATTTTAAACATTTAGTAACAAATGAATCATTGTTAAGAACTACAGGGAGTGAAATTTTTAAAGAAGATGTATTAAAACTTGATATAATAAGATTCTAGAAAAAATAAAGTTAAGGATAATGTATTGTTTTCAGATAAAAGATTAATAATGGTATATAAATATGACTGTGTTAATGAAGATGAATGGAGAGGTCAAGAATGGTATGATGCCACTGAATCTGATTTAAGAAAAGAAATACAAGTTACAATTGAAAAACTTGATTTAGATATTTCTTTAGATGATGAAGTCTACACAGCTTATAAAAAAATGTTAGAGGATTGTTATGAACTGCCACATTGCAGATTTGAATTGATAGAGAAAAATTAGTTTATTTAAAAAAGAGAAGTTATGACAAAAGTTGAAAGAACAATATTAAGTCCAAAAATATCTAAAATGATTAAAGAAGAGAAAATATATTGGCAAGAGCTTAAAGAACAAATCTATCAAAATGGATATCAAAATTATTACTCATCTCAGGAATATTTTGACATACCAATAAAACATATTATACTTTCTCTATCAAAAGATGAAAAACAATCTTTAATAAATGAATGGAAAAATAAAAAAGAAAGAATACAATTCGATAGTGATCAAAAGTATTTAAAACAATATGAACTATTTATTATGGAAGAACTTGTATCTAGAGCATCAAAAGCTACTTATTGGATGTAAAATAGTTATCTATACATTTTTTAGAAGGGCAAGATTTTCATTATTAGCTGTTATTGGTTTTCACCCATGGAAAAATTTTAGATAGATGAAAAACCTTCATCTCAAAACTCCTGCTACGATATTGATTTAAAAGCCTAACCTCTTCTTTAATTCTGGGAAGTTAGATTTTGCAATATAAGATTTTCCAACAATAAGATTTTTATATTTTGGTTCATAATTGTCACTATCCTCATAATAATTTATTTTTAGTAAATTATTTTCATCTCTTTTGTTCACTCCATGAATAAACTCCTTCATGATATTTAAATATGTTCTTATTTTTTCTGCTAAGTGTTCCATTGAAGATTCTATAAAAAGGTCATACTCAAATAAATTTCTAATTTCTGTGATTATGTCATCCTGCAGTTTTTCTTTATGAGGCAAGAGGGATTTATAAATATCGTAAATATAAAATGCCATTGCAAGCTCTTTTTTTAATTCTTTTCTATTTGAAACATTGTGTCTTTTTCTTTTTTTCTTTTCATCTACCAACTTAATATTAATAGGCATTTCTGCTTTATCACTTTCAAGTTCTAAATCAAAAAAATATTCTATATCAGTTTTAACAATATTTTTATCTCTATCATAGTCGTCTTTAATTTGTGAAATATAGAGCAGGAGGTCTTCCTTTGATAAATTTAGATTAATTGGAATATTTGTTAATCTTGCCTCATCAAACATTAGTCTTGGTCTACTAAATATAGGGTCCGTATTGATGTATGTATTTTTTAAATCTTCATAGCTAAGTGTTTCTAAAAATAAATCATCTAACAAACTAAGTGAGATATGTTCACTAAGCTGCACAAGGTAAATATTCTCTTCTTTTTTTAGTGTAATATATCCTTTGTCGCCAACTATAGATTTGACACCATCAAATTTAAGTTTTTTTGTGAAATCATCATCTAATATTGAATCACTTCCTCTATCCCATGCAAATACATCAGGTGCTATCAATCTATTTACACATGGAATATAAAAGTTTGAAAGATTTTTTAATATGTCATTTTTAGATGCATCAGAATGTTTAATGTTCTGATCATATATAAAATTATTATCTTTGTGAAAATCTATGAGTTTATTTAAACCATCCTTTACATCATTTACATAGTATTTATTCCAAAAATCCATACTATGATATGAAAAGTCTGATTGAGTACGGATAAGTAAATCACTAGCTTTTTTCTCATTAAGTAGAAAGAGGAAGTCTTCATCAAGTTCAGATAGATATATTGTATTACTACTTAATGATTTAAAATTAATAGTATTAGTTGTTTGTTCAATACAAGGAATATAATAATCATCTAACAAATCATAAAAATCATTGCATTCTCTTTGTGTTTTCCATTGAGATTTACTTTCAAGGGAGTTCATAACTAATTTACTAGCTTCTGCAGGTATAGGATAATAATAGTCATTTATTAATGTATAGAGTTCACCTTTATCAAAATAAAATTTTGCTAATTTATAGTATATATTCTCATTTGAATCAAGTTTTAACTTATGAAACATTCTAGTATTCCAGGGGCTACTGTTAACTTCATTATAATATTCAATTCTCTTAAATACATGGTCAGTGTCATCATTACAATCAAAACCTAAAAAACTTGTCTTTTTAAGCCCCAAATCATTCATTTTTTTAATTAATTCTCTAAGTTTTAAGAATTCATCATTAGTCATATCATTTTTTGATATATTTTTAAGAGGTTCATATTCTTCTAAAAGTGTGTTATATTTGTCTGTTCTCATAAGCATTTCATAAGCTATGCAATAAATATATTCTGCATCTGTAAAGTTTTCAATTTGTTGGTAAATAGATAAATTTGTTAATCTTGATGGAACTTCAACATTAATCTCTTTAAATATCTGATGTAAAGTTTCATTACTGTCTTCTGAAAGTTCTAATGTATTTGCCATTTAATATTATAGTAAATTCTTTTTAAAATTAAGCAAAGGGTATACCAAGGGGTATACCTTAAAAGTTTAAATAAAAAAAGCCCGACATAAACACTCACAAAGAGCGATTAAATCGGGCTTCTAAATGGTACGCCTGGAGGGATTCGAACCCCCAACCGCCGGGGCCGAAACCCAGTGCTCTATCCAGTTGAGCCACAGACGCATTTTCAAATAAGGATAAAATAATATCACATTAAAACTTACATACCTTTTATATATGAGATACTTTCTTCTATCTTAGATAATTTATTAGTAAAATATATTATCTAGTACAATTAAAATAAAAAATGCAATTCCTAAATATCCATTTACAGTAAAGAATGCTTTATCTATTTTTGTAAAATCTTTATTTACTAAATAATGTTCATAACTCAACATAATAGCACTTATGATTACAGCTAAATATGCAAAGAAAGAGCTTTGCGAACTTATTACAAATAGTAACCAAAATATTACAGTCAAAATATGAAATACTTTTGATATTAACATAGTATTTTTAGCACCAAATTTTGAAGGAATAGAATGTAGGTTTAATTTTTTATCTACTTCAATATCCTGAAGAGAGTACAGTAAATCAAATCCTGCTACCCAAAACATAACTCCAATACTTAATAATACTGACCATAAAGGAATAGTTTCTAAAACTGTTACAACTCCTGCAATTGGAGCAAGTCCTAGAGATACACCTAATATAATATGTGCCAAATACGAGAACCTTTTAAAATATGAGTAGGACCCGATTATAAATAAAATAGGTAAAGACAAATATAAAGCTAAATCATTTACAAAATATGCAATTAAAATAAATCCAGAAGCATTAGCTAATGTAAAAATTAACATAGCAGATGCAGAAATTCTTCCATCTACATTTGGTCTATTAATAGTTCTAGGATTTAAGGCATCTATATCTCTATCCATATACCTATTAAATCCCATTGCAAAATTTCTTGCTGTTAAAGCAGCAAAGATTCCTAGAAGCATAAGTTTAAATCCAAACCAACCATTTGCAGCAACAACCATTGCAATAAAAATGAAAGGTAGTGAAAATATTGAATGTTTGAACATTACTAGTTCATTAAAATCATTAAGTTTTTTTAACAGTTTTTCCATAAAGAGGATTTTATCTAAGAATAATAAAAAGATAAATTAAGTTACATATATAATAATGTATAGGAGGAAATAAATAAAGACTTTGAATAGTCTTTATTTATTATAAGTTTTATTGTTCTTGATATTTAGTATTTGCAATTCTATTTTTTTGGTTTGTAATGTAATTAGATAATTCAGTAGATGTATTAAATACTTCACCTATAACTCTTCTATTTTTTGCAGAACCAGATTCTGTATTGTTGTTATATAATGGAGTTGATTCACCAAATCCCATTGCTCTAACTTTAGATGAAGAAACACCTAATCTAACTAATTCAGCTTTAACTTTAGCCGCTCTTCTTGATGATAAATCATAATTATATTTTGCACCTGATAAAGAACTTGTATGTCCCTCAATAACAGTATATAAATCTGTAGCTTTTAAGAATTGTGCATATTCTCTAATTTCTTTAACTTCTGATGAATCAGCATAAACTGTTGATGCATTTTTAAATTGAACATTTAAGTCCTTAACCATTACACAGTCAGCAGCACTTAAAGATGCAGCTCCAATAAATCCAACTAATGTTGATACGATAATTTTTTTCAATTTTTCTCCTCGAATTTAATAAGTAAAATAATAATATCATAAATAAACTAATTTTAAAGTAACATTTATAATTATTTGGATAACATTTATCAATTAATAAAAAGGGATCAAAATGTCAAATTATTTAAGAAACTCTGCAATATTAGCAACTGCTGCTGTTATTGGGATGACTGGTTGTACTTCAAAAGATACAATGGGAACATCATCTGATAAAGTAATACAATTACAAAAAGAAATTGATGCACAAAATGCTAAAATTTCTCAATTAGAAATGGATAAATCAAAAGCTTTAACATCAATCAATGCGATGAATGCTGAATCAAAAGATGCAAATGCTGTAGCTAATTCTTTAGTTCCTGCAAATGCAAAAGCTGGTGAATGTTACGCAAAAGTTTTAGTTCCTGCAAAATATGAAACTAAAAATATTCAAAAAATGCTAAAAGAAGCTAGAACTAATATAGCAATTACTCCTGCAACTTATAAAGTAGTAGAAAAAAAAGTTACTATTAGAGAAGCATCTTCGAGATTAGTTGCCGTTCCTGCTACTTATAGAACAATTACTGAAAAAGTTTTAATTAAACCAGAAACAACTAAATTAGTTGTTATTCCAGCTACGTATAAAAATGCTTCTCAAAATGTAATAGCTTCTCCAAAGTCTTCAAGAATTGTTACAGTTCCTGCTACTTATAAAACAGTAAAAGAAACTATCATGGTTGAACCAGAAAAAACTAAATTACTTACAGTACCTGCTACTTATAAAACAGTATCTGAAAAGATTTTGGTAAAACCTGCTTATACTACTTGGAAAAAAGGTAGAGGTGAAATCGAAAAGATTGATAACTCAACTGGTGATATTTTATGTTTAGTTGAAGTTCCAGCTACTTATAAAACACTTACTTCAAAAGTAATTGATAAACCTGCATCTACTAGAGCTGTTAAAACTCCAGCTGCTTACAGAACTGTAGAAAGAAGAGTTGTTGTAACTGCTGCAAGTACTAAACAAATTGAAATTCCAGCTATTTATAAATCTGTACCAACTCAAGTAATTGCAACTCCTGCAACTACAAGAAAAATTGTTATTCCCGCAGTTTATAAAATGGTAACAAAAAAAGTTGTAGCAACTCCAGCAACAACTAAAGAAGTTAAAATTCCAGCTGTATGTAAAATGGTTAAAACAAGAGAAGTTGCAAGTCCTGCAAAAGAACTTAAAACTAATATTCCAGCACTTTATACTAATGTTCCAACAAAAGTTAAAGTTGCAGATTCTTACCTAAAATGGCAAGGAATCCTTTGTGAAACAAATACAACTGCTAATGTAGTTGCTGACTTACAAAGAGCATTAAAAGCTAAAAAGTTCAATATCACTAAAATTGATGGTGTTTATGGACCAGAAACAAAATCTGCTGTTAAAGCATACCAAAGAGCAAACAAATTAAATGAAGGTGCTCTTACCCTAAAAACTTTAAAATCTTTAGGTTTATAGTATAATAAAACAAAAAGCAATTATGCTTTTTGTTTTTAACTCATCATTAAGAAAGAACTCATGAAAATATTAAAATTTACACTTGCATCTCTATTTATTTCAATATTATTTACAGCTTGTACTTCAAAGGTTCAAACACATGTTGTTGAATCAAATAAAGACGATATTTCTAAACTATTAAAAACTTTAATAGAAAAAGAAAAAGAAATCAATCAATTAAATCAGAAATTAGAAGATTGTAAAAAAGCAAAAGAAACAGAATAAGAGATCTTTCACAAGAACTTAGCTAAAATTTCAAAATGAAAGAAATTGCAATTATTGGCTCAACTGCCTCAGGTAAAACTGGCTTATCATTAGAAATAGCACATAAAACAAACTCTATAGTACTATCCTTAGATTCCCTATCTGTATATAAAGAAATTGATATAGCTTCTGCAAAACCAACAGAAGAAGAACGTGGAGATATCATTCATTTTGGAATTAATGAAGTTTATCCAGATGAAAAGTTTGATGTTATGCAATTTATTGATTGTTATAAAAATGCAAAAGAATTTGCAAAACAAAAGAATAAAAACCTTATCATTGTTGGTGGAACTGGATTTTATTTAAAAAGTTTGATTGAAGGTATTTCAACAGGTGTAGATTTTAAAATAAAATTAAATTCAAATGTTGGTGAAATATATGATTTATTATATTCATTAGATAAAGAATATATGTCTAAGATTGAAAGAAACGATAGATACAGAGTCGAAAAAGCCTATGCAATTTATAAGAAAACAAACTTATCTCCGAGTCAATACTTTAAAGAAAACCCTAAAGTTCCAATTACAAAAAATCTAAAACTTTTTGAAATTCTTTGGGAAAAAGAAGAACTTAGAAAAAGAGTACAACAAAGAACTACTCAAATGATCCAAGAGGGAATCATTGATGAAGTAATCTATTTAGAAAAAAAATATAGTAGAAGACCTAATAGTATGTCATCAATTGGAATATTAGAAACACTAGAATTTTTAGATGGTAAATTAGATAAACAGCAACTTGAAGAAAAAATTGCTTTAAATACAATGAAACTTGCAAAGAGACAAAATACCTTTAATAAGGGACAATTTAATAACCAACAAACTTCAGATATTCTAACAAATTTAAATTCAGAGATTATTAAGTATTTTTAGATATAATCCGCGTTAACAGAGTTTAATAAAGGGCAACATAGACTTGACCTTTTGTTTTACATTAATTAATATAAGGACCTTGGCATGAAAAAAGATATACACCCAGATTTTAAAATTTGTTCAGTATCTTGTGCTTGTGGTAATGCGTTTGAAACTAGATCAAATGTTGAAACTATGAGAATTGATATTTGTTCATCTTGTCATCCATTCTTTACTGGAGAGCAAAAACTTGTTGATGCTGCTGGTAGAGTTGAGAAATTCAAAGCTAAATATGCTGCTGCCGCTGCAAAATAGTTCACTGTTATGTTGTGCTTAGTTCCTACTCCAATTGGTAATCTTGAAGATATTTCAAAAAGATCTCTTCGAGTTTTACTGGAGGCGGAACTAATTTTTTGTGAAGATACAAGAGTCACAAAAAAACTACTTTCACTTTTAGGTGAAAAAAACAATTTAGATTTTTCTAACAAAGAATACAAATCCTATCATTCTCATAATGAAAAGAAGGTATTACAAACATTATCAAAAGAAACTTTTACTAAAAATGTTGTTTACGTAAGTGATGCAGGAATGCCTTGTGTTAGTGATCCAGGAGCTACGCTTGTTGATTTTTGTATTCAAAATAATATAGAATATGATGTACTACCCGGAGCAAATGCAGTTTTAACAGCATATGCAATGAGTGGTTTTATACATACTACTTTTTCATTTCATGGTTTTTTAGACCATAAAGGAACTAGCAGAGCTTCAAAATTAGATGCAATTTTAAATGATGATAAATTAGCAATACTTTATGAGTCACCTCATAGATTAGCAAAATTACTTGAAGAATTAAACACACTTGAACCAAGTAGAACAATATTTTTAGCAAAAGAAATTACAAAACTACATCAAACAACTTATAAGAATAGTGCTTCAAATTTATACGAAGAATTTAAGAGTATAAATATAAGAGGAGAATGGGTTGTTGTTATTGAACCCAAAGAGATGAGTGGTTCTCACCTTGAATTAAAAGATATTCAAGACTTAAATCTAGCACCTAAAATCAAAGCAAAACTTATCTCAAAACTAACAGGACAATCTACAAAAGAGGTTTATCAACAACTTTTAGATAAAATCTAGCCATGATAATATATGGAAAACAAATCGTACTATACGTACTAGAGAATCGACCAGAATTAATTGAAGAAGTTTTTCTTTCAAAAGAAATAGATAAAAAACTTTTCTCAAAGTTTGCAAAACTTGACAAAGTAATTTACAAAGTAGATAATCAAAAAGCACAAGCACTTGCAAAAGGTGGAAATCATCAAGGTTTCTTTTTAAAACTAGTTCAATTTGACTATGCACCAATCAAAGACTTCAAGGAAATGAACTTTATCTTAGTTCTTGATGGAGTTACAGATGTTGGAAATATCGGAGCAATTGCAAGAACGGCATACTCAATGGGTATAGAAGGAATCATTGCTTCAAATATAAAAACTATTAATAATGCAGGAATTGTAAGAACAAGTTCAGGAGCATTACTTGATTTACCATTTATGGTTCATCCAAGATCAGCAGATTTATCAAGTGAGTTAAGAGACTGTGGATTTACTTTAATAGGTGCAACAACTGATGGTGTTGACTTAAAGAAATATGGTAAAATCGAAAAAACTGATAAAGTTGCACTATTTTTAGGAAGTGAAGGGGAAGGTATTTCTCCTAAAGTTGCTAAAAAACTTGATTTAAAAGTATCAATTGCAATGGAACATGAATTTGATTCGTTAAACGTATCAGTAGCTGCTGGGATTTTAATTTATAATCTAAAAAGATAAGAGATTTTATTATGATAAAGAAACTAATTTTAATAATAGCTTGTACCATAGTTTTAAATGCAAATGTAAATACACAAATTAGAGATATATTAGGTCCTAGCGCTTATAATACACATAAGAATCTTATAAATTACATCTTTAATGGAAGTTCATCATATTTGAATAATGGACAAGTTAATTATATTGCATTGACAAGTAAACTACAAAGCAATGGTCTATTAAAATTAAAATATGCTTCTACAAAACATATAAATGTATCATTTGAAATAAGTGCTACTCCTAAAAAATCTATTATGATTCTAGAAGATACACTTAAATCTTTAGGTTATTATTACTATCTTGTACAAGATGTAAGATATGATTATAATAAGTATATTTGGAATATAAAACTAAAAACTGAAGCCGCCATTAACCCTCTCAGATTAGCAAAAGCCCTTGCAAAAAACAACTGCAAAGTAAGCTATATAAAAAGAGAGGGAGCATATAACTGGAGATATTCAATTAATAGTGATAATTCAATTATTTATAAAGCAAAAGATTTAACAACAAATAATCAATTATCATTAAAGAAACCACTTAAGCCATATATATTGAAAGTTTCAAATGCTAATAGTTTGAGAATAATTTCAAATAATGGAAATAGATGGCATCCAGATGTTGTTTTTTATGATAATGATTTAAATATCATAGAAAACTTTAAAGATGATAGTTTACATCAAAGTTTAACAGTTGATGTACCAAATAATACAACATATATAAAAATAAATGTGATGTATTCACTTGCTAATTTAAAACGTGGGATTAGTATTACTAAGGAGTAATAAGTGTTTGATGAAATAGAGTTTGAAAGAATGAAGCGACTTCCAAACTACGTGTTTGCAGAAGTTAACAATATAAAAATGGAAGCAAGACGTGCAGGTGACGATATAATAGATTTTTCAATGGGAAATCCTGATGGTTCTGCACCACAACATATAATAGATAAATTAAAAGAAACTGCTGATAAAGCAAAAAATCACGGTTATTCTGCAAGTGCAGGTATTTATAAATTAAGACTTGCTATTTGTAATTGGTATAAAAGAAAATACGGTGTTGACTATTTAGATCCAGATAAGCATGCATGTGCAACTATGGGTTCTAAAGAAGGTTATGTTCATTTAGTTCAAGCAATTGTAAATGTAGGTGATGTAGCTGTTGTTCCTGATCCAACATATCCAATTCACTCATATGCATTCATGTTAAGTGGAGCAGCAATTCATAAGTTTGAGCTTTCTTTTGGAAAAGATTTTAGAGTTGATGAAGATCTATTTTTTGAAAGATTACAAAAAACATTAGATGAATCAATTCCTAAAGTAAAATATGTTTTAGTTAACTTCCCACATAACCCAACTTCGGCTACGGTGACACCAGAGTTTTACCAAAGATTAGTAGATATGGCAAAAAGAGAAAGGTTCTATGTAATCTCAGATATTGCTTATGCTGATATCACTTTTGATGGATATAAAACTCCTTCAATCTTTGGTGCTGAAGGTGCACTTGATGTTGCAGTTGAGTCATTTACTTTATCTAAGTCTTATAATATGGCAGGATGGAGAGTTGGGTTCATCGTTGGAAATGAAAAACTAGTAGGTGCTTTAAAAAGAATCAAATCATGGCTTGATTATGGAATGTTTACACCAATTCAAGTAGCGGCAACAGTTGCATTAGATGGTCCTCAACAATGTGTTGAAGATCATATTGAAAAATATAGATTTAGACGAGATGTAATGATTGATGCATTTAAAGATGCAGGATGGGATATGGATATTCCAAATGCGTCAATGTTTATATGGGCAAAAATTCCAAAACAAGCAGAACATTTAGGAAGTATGGAATTTTCAAAACAATTAATTACACATGCTAAAGTAGCAGTTAGTCCAGGAATTGGATTTGGTCATTATGGCGACCAATATGTAAGAATTGCACTAATTGAAAATGAAAAAAGAATTAGACAAGCAGCAAAGAATATAAAGAAATATTTAAAATCTTTAGAAAAATAAAAATAGGATAACAGATGTTAAAAGTAGGAATTATTGGAGTTGGAACAGTAGGTGCTAGTGTTGCAAATATTTTAAAAGATAATAAAAATATTATTACAGCACGTGCTGGTATTGAGATTGAACCAGTTCTTGGAGTAGTTTCAAACTTAAGTAAAGATAGAGATGTATCTATTAAATTAACTGATAACATCGATGAAGTTTTAAATGACGATTCTATTGATATTGTTGTAGAACTTATGGGTGGAATTGAAAAACCATACGAAGTTGTAAAAAAAGCCTTAGAAAAAGGGAAAGCAGTTGTAACTGCAAATAAAGCTTTACTTGCATATCACAGATATGAATTACAAGATTTAGCTGGAGATACTCCTTTTGAATATGAAGCAGCAGTTGCTGGTGGAATACCTATAATTAATGCTCTAAGAGAGGGTCTTACTGCAAATAATATCGAATCAATCAAAGGTATCATGAATGGTACTTGTAACTACATGCTTACAAAAATGATTGATGAAGGTGTTGATTATGACACTATTTTACAAGAATCTCAAGATTTAGGTTATGCAGAAGCTGATCCAACATTTGATGTTGGTGGGTTTGATGCTGCTCATAAATTACTAATTTTAGGTTCTATTGCATATGGAATTGATGCAAAACCAGAAGATATTTTAATTGAAGGAATTCAAGATATTTCTCCTGAAGATATTGAATTTGCAAATGAATTTGATTACTCGATTAAACTTCTTACGATTGCTAAAAAAATAGGAAATGAAATAGAATTAAGAGTTCATCCTGTATTAATTCCTAATAAAGAGATGATTGCTAAAGTTGATGGTGTTATGAATGGTGTATCTGTTATTGGTGATAAAGTTGGTGAAACAATGTATTATGGACCAGGAGCAGGAGGAGATGCTACTGCATCTGCAGTTGTTGCAAATATCGTAGATATCGCAAGACGAGGGAAAGGTTCTCCAATGCTTGGTTTTGAAACTTCTTACGGTGAAGATTTAAAACTAATGTCAAAAGATGATATTCAAACAAAATATTACCTAAGACTTAGAGTTGAAGATAAAGCTGGTGTATTAGCAAAAGTTGCCAATATTTTAAGTGCACATAATATTTCAATAGAAAAAATGATTCAAAAACCACTTAATAAAACTTGTGCACATATATTACTTTCAACTCATACTTGTATTGAAAGCAATATTAATAAAGCATTAGCAAAAATTCAAGAAACAGGTGCAGTTACTGCTAAACCTGCAATGATTAGAATAGAAGACTAAACTCTTCTCTCTAATTGTTTTAAACAAATTAACATCATAAATATCTAAATCTTCTTTTTTACACTATAATCAATTTTAAATAAAACTACATATGGATATAATTTGAAAAAATCAGCACATTTAACAACACAAGATATACCAACTTTAATAAAACAAATTGCAATTCCTGCAAGTACAGGAATGTTCTTTAATACTATGTACAACGTTGTTGATACATTTTATGCAGGACTTATTTCAACTGAAGCAATTGCAGCATTATCTCTTTCTTTTATGATATTCTTTTTAATTGTAGGATTTGGATATGGATTTTCATCTGGAATTACTGCTTTATTAGGTAATGCATTTGGTAAAAAAAGATATAAATTAGCATCTATTTATGCACATAAGGGTCTATTTTTTGTGCCTTTATTTGGAGTTTTATTAAGTATTATAGGATATTTTATTGCGCCATCTTTATTTGTTTTATTGGGTGCTAGTGGTGAGTACTTAAATACTGCAACCGATTATATAAACCCTATTTTATTTGGTGCAGTATTTTTTATGTTTAACTTCTCATTAAATTCAATTCTTATTTCTCAAGGTGATTCTAAAACATATAGGAATACACTAATATTTGGATTCTTTGCCAATTTAGTACTTAATCCTATATTTATATATGGATTTTTATTTATTCCTGCTATGGGTATTAAAGGTATCGCAATAGCTACTGTTTTAATACAAGTTGTAAATATGATTTATATGTTTAAAAAAGTACTTGATACAAAAGTTATTCACTTTAATAAGTTAGAATATTTTCTACCTGACATGAGAATTTATAAACAGTTTATAAATCAAGGTTTACCAGCTAGTTTAAATATGCTTACAATGGCAGTAGGTTCTTTAATACTTACATATTATGTTGCACACTATGGAGTAAATGCAGTTGCAGGATATGGAATTGGATTTAGAGTTGAACAACTTATGCTTTTACCTGCACTTGGTCTAAGCACTGCTGTTTTAACTCTTGTTTCTAATAACTATGGAGCAAAAAAATATGATAGAGTAATACTTACTTTAAAAACTGCAATTAAATACGGATTTACCATTGCCACTATTGGGATTATTGTACTTACCGTCTTTGGAAAGTTCCTTATATCACAATTTGATTCTAATGAAATAGTAGTAGGTTTTGGATTAGATTATTTACTAGTTGAAGTTTGGATTTTCTATGCATATGTAGTTTTATTCGTTTGTGTATCTACATTACAAGGTATTAAAAAACCAAAAATGATTCTATTTATTGGATTATATAGACAAATATTTGCAAAATTAATTATTGCATTTATTATAGTAAAATATTTTGAGTTAGATTATATATATTTATGGTTTGGAATTTTATTTATGATATATTCAGCTGCTATATTTGCATACTTTTACACAAATAAACTACTAAAAAAGCTTTGTAATAAAACTTTTTAAGATCTGGAAATAGCCTTATTTAAAAGTAACTCTTTTAAAGGCTCTTCTAGTATTTGCTTTGCTTCTTTAAAATCAATATCATTCTCAATACATAGTTGTTTTAAAACTTTTGAAATACTTTTCTTTTTATTGATTCTTTTTACTAATACATATAAGAATTGATTTACTTCTCTAAATAGAACTTCATCACTTTTAAAGTTATAATATATAATTAGAAAATTTTCTCTTTCATTCTCGTAATCTTTATTTATAATATCATACTTGAATTTCTTAACTCTACTCCAAGAAGACAAGACATAGGGTTTATCCCAAGAAAAATTTTTAACTTTCTTTTTCTTATACTCTTTCATATATATTTCAACTTCAATCCAATCAAAATATAAAAGCTCATATAAATATTTTCTATTATGAAATAGCTTTTGTTTTTTTACCATTTTTCTATAATCATTAGCTATTTGCCAAATAAATGGAGTTGAAGGAGGATTCTTTAAAAAAGTATAAATACTTTTTTCTAATTCATCTTCTGATATATATTTAGAAAATTCTATAAATGTAGTTTTTACAATTTCTTCAAATCTATAAAATACTAATTTTTGATAAACACCATAAGCATTAGATGGCTTATGCTTTTTTTGTTCACTTATAATATCAAAAAATCTATCTTGAACATCTCTTTCAATACTATTTTTAGCTTTTTTAGTTTCTTTATCTTGCATTTCTAACTGCCTTACAAATACGCTCCATCTTCTTGTATTCACTAACAAGTTCTTTTAATGGAGGTACATTATTATCACGTTCAATCATAACAGGAGCATCAATTTGTTTTAAAGTATATTCTAATAATTTCCAAACTCCAGAACATATTGGCATTCCATGAGAATCTATATTTAAACCTGAGTCTTCATCAAAGTAATGTCCAGCCATATGCATATACGCTACTTTACTTTTATCAATTTCATCAATAAACTTTCTACCTTTAAAGGAATGATTAACTGAATTAACAAATACATTATTCACATCAAGTAGCATTTTAGCACCTGATTTTTCCATTACTTCATTTATAAAGTCAACTTCTCTCATTTCTGAATAAGGAACTAAATAATATGTAGCATTTTCAAGTATCAAATTTCTTTGAATTATATCCTCAACCTCTTTTACTCTATCACTTATTATATTTACCATTTTTTTAGTCATTGGTACTGGTAATAATTCGTAAGATTGTTTATTATCTAAAGAGGAAAAACTAAGATGTTCAGAATAGAACTCTATATTATATCTATCAAGAAAAGTTTTAACTTGCTTGACAAACTTTCTATTAAGTTTGCAAGCTGAGCCAATAGATAAAGATAAACCATGTGCAACAGTAGGTCGAGAAAATACTGCTCTTTCAAAAGCTTTTTCATACATTTTAGGCATATGCATCCAGTTTTCAGGAGTTACTTCCCACCAATCTGGTTGAAACTTACTATCCTTTAAGTCAAGTAAGAAATCACTTCTAAGCCCTAGTCCACATCCATTTAAATTTATCATATTATATCTTTTAAAAGAAATTATTTATTATTTTTTGTCTCCACCACATTTGCCAGCGCCACAAGAACCTTTTTTCATCTCTTTTTTCATTTCTTTTTTCTTCATGTCACCACCACATTTACCAGCGCCACAAGAACCTTTTTTCATCTCTTTTTTCTTCATGTCACCACCACATTTACCAGCTCCACAAGAACCTTTTTTCATGTCTTTCTTCATATCTTTTTTCATGTCGCCACCACATTTACCAGCACCACAAGAACCTTTTTTGTCCATTTTTTCAACTTTCTTCATATCTC
>Ga0105357_10000921_pt1 | contig 15789 bp, 13 predicted proteins | sample GOMGulsemesocosm_4_FD_83660 | JGI IMG/M metagenome (GOLD analysis project Ga0105357, IMG submission 83660) | Methane-oxidizing microbial communities from mesocosms in the Gulf of Mexico - GOM15B Gulf of Mexico | ecosystem: Environmental > Aquatic > Marine > Cold seeps | place: USA: Gulf of...
AGGGCTACGACCATCAGGCACAGATGCCGGATGTCCCCGGCCCGGAAGACCTGCCCAACGAGACCGAATGGACGCGCAAGTACCAGCACCTGATCCATGAAAAGGTGCGCGACAAGGTGCTGTGCGGCAAACCGATCGAGATTCGCCCGGTGGGCGAGTTCAACCCCTTTGAACCCAAGGTGTCCGAGCCGGTGCGTTACATGTGGTATCGCGCTGACGGCCAGCTGCCGGACGACCCGCAGGTGCACCGTTACCTGCTGGCCTATGCTTCGGACTTCCATCTGTTGGGCACCGCTATGCAACCGCATGCGATCTCCAGTTGGTCGACCAAGCTGCAGGTGGCCAGCCTGGACCATGCGCTCTGGTATCACCGCCCCCTGCGGATGGACGATTGGCTGCTGTATGCAATGGACAGCCCCTCGGCGGCTGGCTCACGTGGTATGTCTCGCGGCCAGATCTTCAACCGGGCCGGCGAGTTGGTGGCCTCGGTGGCGCAGGAATCGCTGATGCGCAAGGTCAAGAGCTGAGCATGCGTGAGCTGCAGGGCTGGGTATTCGATCTCGATGGCACGCTAACGCTGGCACAACATGATTTTCCGGCGATTCGGCGTGAGCTGGGCGTGCCGGCCGAGGCGGATATTCTTACTTATATGGCCGCGTTGCCTGATTCGGAGCGCCTGGCCATGAAGGCCGAGCTGGACATGATCGAGCTACGTCTGGCAGCACAGGTAGAAGCCGCGCCCGGTGCGGTTGAATTGATCCGCCATCTGCATGAACGTGGGCTGCGTCTGGGTATTCTCACGCGCAACTTGCAGGCGGTCGCGCAATCGACCCTGGTGCACCTGGGGATACTCGAGTGTTTCGCTGCCGAGGATGTGCTGGGCCGCGAAGAGGCTGCACCCAAGCCGCAGCCTGAAGGTATACAACTTCTGCTTGAGCGCTGGGGCTTGCTGCCGGCGCAGGCCGTGATGGTTGGGGATTTTCGTTTTGATCTGGAGGCGGGCAGGGCGGCGGGTAGCCGCACCTGCCTGGTACACGCCGACAATCTGTGGCCTGAGCTGGCTGACTGGCACGTAGCCGATTGTCGGCGTCTGCTGACGCTGTGCTAAGGCGCTTTCAGCCGGCCTGATAGCGTAGGCGCATGGACAGGTCCACTGCCTTTACGTCCTTGGTCAGGCTGCCGATGGAAATGTAATCCACACCGGTTTCCGCCACGCTGCGCAGGGTGGTCTCGTTGATGCCTCCAGAGGCCTCGAGCTTGGCCTTGCCGCCGGTCAGTTCGACCGCGGTGCGCATATCTTCCAGGCTGAGCTCGTCGAGCATGACGATGTCGGCACCCGCGGCCAGGGCCTGGCGTAGTTCATCCAGGCTTTCCACCTCCACTTCCACCGGCTTGCCCGGCGCAATCTGGTGCGCCTTGCTGATGGCCGCGGCGATGCCACCGCAGGCGGCGATGTGGTTTTCCTTGATCAGAAAAGCATCGAACAGGCCGATGCGGTGGTTGTGGCAGCCGCCGCAGGTCACCGCGTATTTCTGCGCCATGCGCAGCCCCGGCAGGGTCTTGCGCGTGTCCAGCAGTTTCACCGGGGTGTCTTTCACCAGTTCAGCAAAGTGATGGCTGCGGGTGGCGGTGGCCGAGAGCGTCTGAATGAAATTGAGCATACAGCGTTCGGCGGTCAGCAAGCCGCGCGCCGGGCCTTTCAGGCGGCACAAGGTCTGGTCAGCGATCAGCTGGTCGCCATCGCTCACCAGCCACTCAATCTCGATGCTGGCGTCCACCTGCCGTACCACCTCGTTGGCCCAGGCGCGACCACAGAATACGGCTGGCTCGCGGGTGATGATGCTGGCCTCGGCGCGGTGCTCGGCGGGGATCAGGCTGGCGGTAATGTCGCCATCGCCAACGTCTTCGTTCAGGGCGCGACGCACATTGTCAACAATAACGGCTTGCAGGCTGTCGAGGGTGAGGTTCGGCATGGAGGCTCCAGCAGGTGTGACAGTCAATATGAATGGGCGCGAGTATACCCCACCGATAAAAAAATACCCGCCGGGTAGGCGGGTATTGCTGGTGCACAGATGTTGCTGCGCGGCGGTTACTTGTTCAGGTAGTTCGCCGGGTCCTTGAAGTAATCGCGGGTCAGGCGGAACACTACCGGGCTCAGCAGCAGTAGCGCGATCAGGTTGGGGATCGCCATCATGGCGTTCAAGGTATCAGCTACCAGCCATAGGCTGCCCAGGTCTATGCCAGGCAAGGTGCCCAGCGGGACCGCGATGATCCAGAGTACGCGGAAGGGTACATTGGAGCGCTCGCCGAACAGGAACTGCGTGCACTTCTCGGAGTAGAAGCTCCAGCCGATGATGGTAGTGAAGGCAAAGACCGCCAGACCAATACTCACGATGTACTGCCCCCAGCCGCCGGGCAGACCCTGACTGAATGCCAGGGCCGACAGCGGTGCACCGTTCTCACCGCTCTGCCAGGCGCCGGTCACCATGATTACCAGGCCGGTAATCGAACAGATGATGATGGTGTCGATAAAGGTGCCGAGCATGGCGACGGTGCCCTGACGGATCGGGTTGTTGGTCTGTGCGGCAGCGTGGGCAATGGGTGCGCTGCCCAGGCCTGCTTCATTGGAGAAGACGCCGCGGGCAATACCAAAGCGCATGGCTGCCCACACAGTGGCACCGGCGAAACCACCGGCAGCGGCAGCGGGGTTGAAGGCGTAGTAAAGAATGTCGCCGAAGGCAGCCGGAATGCGGTCGAAGTGCATGATCAGAATGATCAGGCCGCCACCAACGTAAAACAGCGCCATGACCGGCACCAGTCGTCCAGCCACTTCACCAATCCGCTTGATGCCGCCCAGCAGCACCAGCGCAACCAGTACGGCAATGATGATGCCGGTCACCAGCGGTGGAATACCGAAACTGCTGCTCAGCGCGTCAGCAACCGAGTTGGATTGGATGGTGTTGCCGATGCCGAAGCCGGCCAGCATGCCGAAGATGGCGAACAGGATGCCCAACCATTTCCATTTGGCGCCCAGGCCATTCTTGATGTAATACATGGGGCCACCGACGTGGTTGCCCAGGGCGTCCTTCTCGCGGAAACGCACTGCCAGTACCGCCTCGGCGAATTTGGTTGCCATGCCCACGAGGGCGATGACCCACATCCAGAATAGCGCGCCGGGACCACCAAAGAAGATGGCGGTGGCCACGCCGGCGATATTACCTGTGCCGACGGTCGCGGAAAGGGCGGTCATCAGCGCGTTGAAAGGACTGATATCGCCCTCTTCGGTGCTCTTGCGGCCACGCCAGAGCATGCTGAAACCATAGAAAAGCTTGCGTTGAGGTATGAGCTTGAGACCAAGCGTGAGGTAAAGGCCAGTACCTGCCAGCAAGGCGAGCATGGCCGGTCCCCAGACAATGCCATTGATATCGCCGATCAGGCTGATGAGTGCTTCCATTGACGCTGCTCCTGATTATCTTTTGTATTGATGTGCGGGGTGGCGCATCAGTGTTATGAGGGTGCCTTTTGGGCGGTCCGTTGTCAGGATATACCAGGATTGCCATTTACGGGGTAAGCAAAAAACCGTGAATGTGGGTCATGCTAGGAGCGTCGTTGGCTAAACTGAATATGAAGTGTGACGCGGTTCAATAAATCTCGCTGGTCGGGATGCGCGGCAATCGAAAAGCGGTATACTGAGGAAAATTTTTGACGCCAAATTAACGACACACGGAAGATAGCCCTTGTCAGCAGGATAAGCACCCCAGGCGTTGTGCGCGATAAGCCAAGCTTATCAGGAGAGGTAGCATGTCCCAGGACCCGAAGGTGGTCTCGATCAAACCGAATCTCGCCAGTCGCAGCGCTCAGGGCGTCGGTGCGGGCTCGTCATCGTTACCCTCGCCGTTGATCGCCGTGCGTGATCACATGCAACACTATCTGCACACCGCCTTCAACGTGTTGTTCGACAATGCAGACGACAACCTGTTCGAGATGGCTGATCGCGCGACAAGTAATGCGGAACAAACGCTGTTCTTTGAAGCCATGCGCACGGTGCGCCTGCAGCGTGGCACCATCCTGAAAAGCGTCGGCGCCAATCTGCAGCAGGCGACGGAGCAGATGAACGGCGAATCTCCCGCCACTCCCGCCTACTCCTCCTTTGAACTCGATAGTCTGACGTTGGTGCAGCCGGATGAGCTAGAGCAGTCGGTCGCGCTCGACGGCATGATCAGTCGTGTCAATAACCGTAATCAGCAGCCGTTGATGCACTTGGCCATGCGTACCAACAGCCTGGTCAAGAACCTGGTTGATGAGCGCAATAACCCACTCGCCCCTGCAGCGCTGGCAGACTATTTTGCTGATGCGCTCAAACCCTTGGCGTTGGAGATCAAGGTTCGACTGATCATCTTCAAGCTGTTTGAGCGATACGTTTTCAACGGCATCGACGCAGAGTATGAGGCGCTGAACACGCTGCTGATCAATGCCGGTGTGATGCCGGATTTGCGTCTTGCCCAGGTGACGCCACCACGTCGTCGAGTGCAGCCGGCGGGCGCCGGTAACGGCGCTGCACAGGACTCTCGCGCTAATCCGCAGGGCGGTCCCGATCAGCAGGAAGTGCTGAGTATGTTCAGTGAGTTGATCGGCAATTGGCGACATGCCAGTGGCGATATGGCGCTGGCAGGCCTGTCCGGGAACACTGCGCGGCCCATGCCCAGCAACGAGTTATTGCAGGTGCTGGCCGATATACCCTTGGATGAGATGTCCGGAACCACTGCGGACAGGCCGTCTGACATGCGTCAGCGCATTCAGCATGCCTTGCAGGCGCAGCGCCAGTCTGGTGGGGTGGGCGATCAAAAGGTTGTCGGTAGGGTGGATGATGATGTCATCAGCCTGGTGTCCATGTTGTTCGATTTCATTCTTGAAGACCCGGCGCTGCCGTCAGCGGTCAAGGTCATGATCGGGCGTTTGCAGCTGCCCATTCTGCGCGTGGCGATTGCCGACAAGAGCTTTTTTAGTCGGGGCGCACATCCGGCGCGCCGTCTGCTCAACGAACTCGCACGGGCCACCATGGGCTGGAACGATCATGACGATCTGCGCAGGGATCAGCTGCATGGTCTGCTGGAAAATATAGTGGAGCGCTTGCTGGCCGTTAGCGAACCGCAGGATGTGCTGTTTGAAACGTTGCACGCTGAGCTGACGGATTTCCAGCGCAGCGAGCAGCGCCGCTCCGACCGGATCGAGCAGCGCACCCGCGATGCTGAAGAGGGGCGCGCGCGTATGCAGGCGGCGCGCACTCACGTTGCCAAGGCGGTCAACGGCTTGATGGTCGGTCGTACCTTGCCGGTTACTCTGGTGGATCTGCTGCGTGACGCTTGGAGTCAGGTGCTGCAGATGGTCTGTCTGCGCGAGGGGATTGATTCTACGGCCTGGGATCAGGCAATTCGTACGGCACAGCAGATGATCGACAGTGTGGAGCCGGTTCCTGCGGGTGAGTTGCAGTACCGCATCGATAGCAACGAGCAGGTGCTGCAAGCGCTGCGTGCCGGTCTTGAGCTGCTGGGTCTGGACGCCTCCGCAGTGGCCGTTCAGGTCGCGCGCCTCGCGCAGCCGCAGGCTCTGGTATTGGCCAAGGCACAGGCGGCGGCAGAGCAGCGGGTGCGCAAAGCGCAAGCTGCCCTGCGGCCTGCTGACTCGCCGTTGCGGCCTGCTCCTGAACAGCGGACCATCGCCGAGCAGGCTGAGGTCTCTGCCGTTGCGCCTCAGCTTCAGGCGGCAATGGACGTGGTCACTCCTGCTGTCGAGCCTATTGAACAGGTGCATGTAGAAGCTCCGGTGCTGCAGGCAGATGAGGAGGTTGAGCCTCTCGCCGAAACCGTTGATGATCTTCCCAGTGTCGGCGCCATGCGCTGGATAGAGAGTCTGCGTGCCGGCTGCTGGTTTCGGCTCGGTTCTACCGAAGGCCAGCCAGAGCAGCGCTGCAAGCTGGCCGCTATTATCAGTTTTAGCGGCAAATACATCTTCGTAAATCGCGGTGGCATGAAAGTCGCCGAGTTCGGCAGAAATGAACTGGCGCATCATTTCGAGCAGGGGTTGATAACCCTGTTGGATGAAAACCAGTTATTTGATCGAGCGCTTGAATCGGTCATCGGCAACCTGCGCCGCTTGCAGTCAGCCAAGCCCTGAACAAAGGCGGATGCGCCACCGGTTAGCTCCTGTTAGCATAAGGTTTTGGCTGATGGGAGCGGCAGGGTCATGCGCCTGCAAGAGGGTTGGCTGGAGGGCGCACACATCTGCCGCTCCGCGCATTTCAATCCCCGACCGGAAGGGGATGTGGTTTCTCTGCTGGTTATTCATAACATCAGTTTGCCGCCCGGCGAGTTTGGGGGCGGTCATGTACAACATTTCTTCTGCGGTCAGTTGGACTCCTCCCTTCATCCCTACTTCGCTGAGATAGCCGAGCTGCGAGTTTCTGCGCACTTTCTTATCGAACGTGACGGGCATATCACTCAGTTTGTCAGCTGCGATGATCGTGCCTGGCACGCGGGCGCATCGCGCTACGCCGGGCGTGAGAACTGCAATGACTTTTCCATCGGTATCGAGCTTGAGGGCAGCGACACTACGCCTTACACCGACGCGCAGTACCTTGCTCTGCGTGATCTGACCCAGGCGTTGCAGCTTGCCTATCCGGCCATTACCCGGCACCGGATTACCGGGCACGAGTTCATCGCCCCGGGGCGCAAGACCGACCCTGGAGTGGCGTTCGAGTGGCGCCGCTATCTTTCCAGCTTGCTGGCTGCACCACTTACCCAATAGAAGGCACCGACAATGCGTTTTCTGATCCTGCTGATCACTGTTTTGCTCGTGCGCTTCACGCCATTGCGAGGAGGTATACATCCTGATCCCGTGGCAGCATGGGCTGGCTATAGCGCCAGGTTCGCCCAGCGCCGCCCCAGCTGGCAGGCGCTGCTGTGTCTGCTCTTGCCCTTAGTGCCGCTTGAGCTTGCTTTCTGGTTGTTGGTGGATGTGGCCAACGGCGTATTCGCCCTGTTGTTGGGGGTGTTGGTGCTGCTGTTGGGGTTGGGGAGCACCAAACTGGTTTACGCTGTCAGTCGGCGCTTCGAGCAGGCTTGGGCGCGGGGGGATCGCGAGGCTGCAGCGTTGATTGCAGAGCATGATCTGGGGATCCAGGCGGTTGATGATGATGAGTTGCTCGCTCGAGTGCGCGGGCGGCTGCTGTGGACAGCGCTTGCCGGCTATTTTGTGCCGGTTTTTTGGTTTTTACTGTTGGGCCCGATGGGGGCGCTGGGCTACCGTCTACTAAGATTGTTCGTAGATCGGTTGCCGGCGGACTCGCAGAGCTATGCTGTCAGCCTGGTGCACGCTATGGAATGGTTGCCGACCCGTTTGCTGGTCGCGAGTTTTGCCTTGGTAGGACACTTTGATCGAGTGTTCGAGTCGCTGAGTGGTGTCTGGAGTGACTGGGACAAGGCGCCTGAATCCTTGTTGATGACGGCAGCGGATGCCGCCTTGGCAGGGGGGGTAGAAACGGCGCCGGATTCGCCAGTGCTGGCTTCAACCCACCAGTTACTGGTGCGTGCGATGCTAGCTTGGGCGGTACCCGTGGCATTGTTAGCGTTACTGGGTTAGATTTTGCGCCAGCAGTAAAGTTGTCTCCGCTCTGGCCGATAGAATCAGCATGAGACATTGAGGCGCGACAACGCGTGTCCTCGAGTGCGGTAGCACACATAACAAAACACAGGCGTCTGAAAAGGGCGCCTGATAGGCCCCACCGCAGGCCAGTCAATTTAGGAGAAAAACTGGGTGAATAGTCTTCTTGCGCCTGCCATTGCCCTGATGAATCGCCTGAGCTATGGCATGAAGTTCTGCCTGATCAGTGTGCTGTTCTTTGTTCCCCTCGGTATTGTCAGCAGTATGGTTGTGCACCAGGCCTATGAGCGTGTGCAGGTAACCCAGCATGCACAAGACAATCTCGCCCTGGTCCGTGCGACCTCCGACATCCTGCGTGATGCCGAGCTGATTCGTGATCTGGAGCATGTCAACGCGCTGCTTGGACAAGGACAGTTCGCCGCAGAGCTCGAAGCACGCGGTGCGGAGCTGCGCAAGCAGGCAATGGACAAGCTGCGTGCGTTGCCGCTGGATGCCGAAGATGAGGCCGCCGTTGACGTGATTGCCAAGCGCGACGAACTGCTCGCCTTGTACGAAGGGCTGGCTAGCGAGTCAGTCAGCGGCAAGCAGGTATTGGCTGTGCAAGGCCTGGCCGAGGCCAGCACCCTGCTTAATTTCAGCGCTGCCTATGCTGGCCTGCCGCAGGATTTCGACCGCAATGTGCGCCAGCTTACCGAGCTGTTGATTGATGTTACCCCTCAGGTCACCTCGGCGCTGGGTGAGGGGCGTGCGGTGGGTGCCTACTCCATGGGCCTGGGGTTTATCAACTCCGACGCCAGCCGTGCGATGGACGACCTGTTTGAATTGCTGCAAAAACTGACGGCCAACTACCAGCAGACTCTGCATCAAACCCTTGCCAGCAGCGACCTGCAAGGTATCAAGCCGGCTGCTGATGCCAGTCTGGAAAGTCTGAGCATCGCGCAGAATATCTTTGATGAAGAAATCATCATGGCCAACTCGTTGGAAGGCACCTGGGATGGCTATTTTCAACGCATCACCACCGAAATAGACAAGACCTATGCGCTGGATACCGAGGTCTTCGACGCCCTGAGCGAACGGCTGAGCGAGCGCCTGGGGCAGAATCGCAGTGCCATGCTGGTGTTGATTGTGTCGCTGTCGCTGGTGGGGTTGCTGATCATCTACCTGTACGCCGGCTTTTACATGGCCACACGGCGCACACTCAAGCGTTTGTCCTCGCAGATGGGGCAGGTCGCAGGCGGTGATATGACGGTTCAGGTCGACGTGGACAGTCGCGACGAGCTGGGTGATCTGGCGGCCGATTTCAACAATACGGTACAGAAGGTACGCGAGCTGATTCGTCAGGTCAGCTCTACCTCGGATCAGGTGCAGGAGCAGTCGCGCCAGGTTGAAAACATTGCCAGCGAAAGTAGTCAGGCCGCGACCTCACAACGCAGCCAGATCGAGCAGGTTGCTACCGCGATGAACGAGATGGCCGCGACCTCGCAGGAGGTGGCGCGCAGTGCTGCGTTGGCGGTCACCAATGCCGAACAAGTAAACACCCAGACGCTGAACGGCCGCCGCTTGGTGGAATCCTCAGTGGATGGTATCGAGAAGTTGTCCGGTGAAATCGAAAACTCGGTGCGCGTAATCAATCAGCTGGCCGATGACAGTTCGTCCATCAGCCGGGTGCTGGATGTAATCAAGGGTGTCGCCGAGCAGACCAACCTGTTGGCGCTTAACGCTGCGATTGAGGCGGCGCGGGCCGGTGAGCAGGGCCGCGGTTTTGCCGTGGTCGCGGACGAGGTGCGCACTCTGGCACGGCGTACCCAGCAGTCCACCGAAGAGATCGAGCAGATGATCGTACGTCTGCAAGACGGCGTAGGTGCGGCAGTGAAGGCCATGGGCAGCAGCCACAGCATGACCGCTGAAACCGTGGATGCTTCTCTCAAGGTGCAGGAAGGTCTCGACAATATTCTCAAGTCGGTTACCCACATCGTTGATCAAAGCCAGCAGATTGCGGCGGCGGCAGAAGAGCAGACGGCAGTCAGCCACGATATCGATCAGAATATCGTCGAGATCAACCACGCCGGAGAGCGCACTGCCGAAGGCGCGCGCAAGGCAGAAGAGTCCAGTGGCCGCATGGCCCAGCTGGTGCAATCACTGCAGGGCATCATCAGCGCCTTCAAGGTGTAAGGCTCGACGCGCCCGGACTCAGGCCGTTGGCTTGGGTTTGGGCGCCCAGAGTACTTCCGGTGTTTCTTCCAGGCGGGCAATGGTCCGCGCCATCACAAACAACAGGTCGGACAGGCGATTCAGGTAAATCAGTGCCTGCTGGTTCACGTTGTCCTGCTGTGCAACGCTGAGGTATTGCCGTTCTGCGCGCCGACACACGCTGCGCGCCAGATGGGCCTGAGCAATCGCCCGCGAGCCGCCGGGCAAAATAAAATTCTTCAGCGGCTCCAGCTCGGAGTTAAGGGCGTCGATATGCTGCTCCAGCGCACTGACATCCTCCGCCTCGATGATGTCGTAGCCTGGCACAGCAAGCTCACCGCCCAGATCGAACAAGCGATGTTGAATGGGAGTGAGTATCGCCAGCAGCGGGTGCAGTCGATAGTCGGTCAACTCGGTGATCAGCAGCCCGACATGGCAATTGAGCTCATCCACATCGCCCATGGCCGCAACGCGGGGATGGTTCTTGGCAATGCGTTCGCCGTTGGCAAGACCGGTTTCGCCCTGATCGCCGGTACGGGTATAGAGTTTGCTGAGGCGGTAGCCCATGGTTGGATGCTCTCTGCTGGCGCGAATGCTTGACGCTGAAACGGGCGGTTAGCCTAGCGGTAAACGGCCTGTTCAGTCTACCGGCAGTCCCAGCTCTGCAAGGCGCTGACGCGTGGCAACCAACAAACGCTCCAACGCCGGCGTTGGCACGCCGTTGTGCAGCGCTTCACTGCAGGCATAGCCCAGAATGTAGGCCAGCTCGGTACGGCGCCCTGCGTGCAGGTCCTGGCGCATCGACGAGCTGTTGCTGGCGGTCCGGCGGATCACGTCGTGGATCTGTTGGTCAAGACCCTGGGCCGCAATGCCCTGCGTGGCCAGTAATACCTGCAACTCGGCGATGCACTGGTTCAGCCATACGCCAGCGTGCTGCGGTACCTCGCCGTTGCTGCAGTCGAACAGCAGGGTGAACGGATTAATGGCGCAGTTCACCGCTAGCTTGCGCCAGAGTACCGCGAGGATCTGTTCGCTCCACTGCCAATTGATTACCCGTTGATCCAGCTGCAGCAGCCAGTCGGGCGCGGGCTGCTGCGCCGGATCGCCAATCAGCGTCTGGCCCTGACCTGCCCACACCAACTGCTGTGGTGCGGGTTGCCAGGCGCCATCGGTAACGCTGGCGTACAACACACGTTGTTCGGGAAATGCCTGGGTAACCTGCTGCTGCGCACCCAGGCCGTTTTGCAGCAGCAGTATCTGGCTGGCGCTGGTCAAGCGGTAGCGTAGCGACTCCAGAGCCGTCATTACCGCATGTGCCTTAGTGGCAACGATCAGGATCGAGATGGGTGTATCGCTTTGTGCAGCCACTTCGCTGTTGATGCACAGTTGATGTTGTCCACTGGGCGCGGTGAAGTGCAGCTGATTGCCGGCTGCTTGCCAACGCTGCAGAGCAGCCTGATCGCGCAGCAGTAAGCGACAATCGAGCCCGGCCTGTTGCAGGCGTGCGATCCATAAAAGGCCCAGGCTGCCGGCACCAAGCACATGAAACACGGTGGCTTACTTGCTGCGTACTTCGGTAATCAGGTTGGTCTCGTAGGCCTCGTGCAAGTGCTCTTCAACCAGTTCCAGCAGGGCCTCTGGGCTGGGCAGGTCATGTTTGTTGGTGACGGTGCTCAAGGCCATGCCGGCGCGAATGGAGAGATATCCTTCCGTGGTCTTGAAGGCCTTGAGATTGAGTCCATCGTGCAGGCGGCGGAAACTGTTGGGTTTGCAGTCGCTGGCGTCATCGGCCAGGGTGACGATGGCAAAGGCGTTGTTGCCGACCCGGGCAATCACATCGGTCGGACGAACCAGTTGCTGCAGACGGCGTGCAGTGCCGCGCAGCACTTCCTGCTGTACCGCTTCGCCAAAGCGCTCGCCAAGCGAGGCCAGGTTCTGTACCCCCAGCACGACGACGCAGCAGGCGCCGCCGCGGGCATCAACGTTACGCAGAGCGTCGTTCAGACGTTGCAACAGGTAGCGGCGGTTACCGATGGCGGTCAGAGTATCGACCAGATTGTGTTCTTCCAACTGGGCGTTGTTGTTGGCCAGCAGGTGGTTTTCATCCAGCAGGCGGTTGATCAACTGAGATGTGCGGTCAGCGGCAAAGATGCGCGGGAGCAGTTGTTCGTTCATCGACGACTTGCTGATGAAATCGTCGACGCCACGGTCGAAGGCTTCGCTGAGCACGTTGTCGCCTTCGCGGGCGGTCAGCAGCACGACATAGGTGTAATGGTCGTCCTGCTCATCCATCTGGCGGATGCGGGTGGTCAGCTCCAAGCCGTCCATTTCAGGCATCAGCCAGTCGGCTACCATCACGCTGGCGGGACGCTGTTCGTGCATGCGCAAGGCGTCCATCGCGGAGCTGGCAAAGCGGATATCGTTGTAGCCGGCCTGACTCAGCGTATGGCCGATAACGGCGCTGCTGAACTTCGTATCGTCTACCACCATGATACTGAGTTGGGGGTTAGGCATATAGAAGGTGCTCCCTGCTGTTCGTTGGCTGACTGCCGTTATAATGCCACGAGGTTATACTGTTGTTTTGTATTGAACATCATAATTTTGCGCTTTTGTTTGAGGTTATCTGCATGCCATCTTTTGACGTTGTCTCCGAACTTGATAAACATGAAGTAACCAACGCCGTGGATAATGCCACGAAAGAACTGGAGCGGCGTTACGATTTGCGCGGCAAGGGCGAGTTCGAATTCAATCCCAAGGCGCTGCAGGTCACCATCAGCGCGGATGCGGACTTTCAGCTGGAGCAGATGCTCGAAATTCTCAAGTTGTGTCTGGTCAAGCGCAAGGTTGATATCCAATGTCTTGAAATCAAGGAGTCATTTGCCTCTGGCAAACAAGTGAAGCAGGATGTTGTATTCAAAGAAGGTATCGATAAGGAACTGTCGAAAAAAATTGTTGCCCTGATCAAGGATGCCAAGCTTAAGGTGCAGGCGGCGATTCAGGGTGAGCAGGTGCGGGTAACCGGTAAGAAGCGCGATGACCTTCAGGAAGTGATGGCGCTATTGCGTGGTGCATCGCTCGATATGCCACTGCAGTTCAACAATTTTCGCGACTGATTGTATTTATCCAACGGGGGAAGACGATGGAAGAGATGATGGAAAAGCTCAAGGGCCTGGAAGAGGCGTGGTTGCCATTGGTGATCGAGTACGGTAGCCAGTTCCTGCTGGCGCTGCTGACGCTAGCAGTCGGTTGGTGGGTGATCGGCCGGCTGATCAGCGCGCTGCACAAAGTAATGCAGAAGCGCAATGTAGAACCTACCTTGCATGGGTTTGTTTGCTCGCTGGCAAGCATCGCGCTGAAAGTTCTTCTGCTGGTTAGTGTGGCCGGCATGGTGGGCATCGAAACGACCTCTTTTATCGCCGTATTGGGTGCCGCAGGCCTGGCCGTGGGTTTGGCATTGCAGGGTAGCCTGGCCAACTTTGCCGGTGGCGCGCTGATTCTTTTTCTGCGCCCGTTCCGCGCCGGTGAGTACATTGAGGCGCAGGGCGTGGCAGGTACTGTCGACAGTATTCAGATCTTCAATACCGTCCTGAAAACGCCGGACAACAAGACCGTGATCGTACCAAACGGCGCCTTGTCCAATGGCAATATCATCAACTACTCGCGTCAGGCAACGCGCCGTGTGGATGTGAATATCGGCATTGATTACGGTGATGACGTCAAGCAGGCGCGCTCGATTCTGCTGGGTCTCGCTGCTGCAGACAGTCGCGTGTTGAAGGACCCTGAAGCAGTCGTATGGCTGGTGTCGCTGGGCGACAACTCGGTCAACCTGTCTTTGCGCATGTGGGCCAAGACCGAAGATTTCTGGGGTGTCTTCTGGGATATTCAGGAGCAGGCCAAGGAAGCGTTTGACGCGCAGGGCATTACTATTCCCTTCCCGCAGCGCACGCTGCACATGGTAGCGCAGCCGGCAGCGGAGTCCGCTGCCGAGTAAGCGCCTCAGCGGTGCGCAAAAACCCGGCCTCGCGCCGGGTTTTTCTTTTTTGCGCTCACCGCAAGCCTTCTAACCCAATCAGCGCGCTTTTCGTCGATCCCGTCGCAGTTCGCGATACGAGGCGTAAGAAAGTCTGAACGTCTCTATTTTCTCTTTGTCCTTATCTATGGCCAACGCACCTTTAGGCGCGTTACTTAACGAACTACATGAGAAGGTAAACACTATGAAACACGTCTTGAGAACCTCCTTGTTTGTAGCAGCTTTGATCCCAGCCTGGGGCATGGCCGCTCCTTCGGCGGGTGATAATGAAATAACCTTGAGTGGTGCTGGTGCCAGCGACAAGGATTTCGATAACAACGGGATTTCATTCCAAGGTAGCTGGGGTCAGTACCTGAGTGAGTCTTCCCTTTGGGGTATTCGCCAAAGCCTCGGGGTTTCCGACTCTGAGGGCGAAAGCACCGATTTCACCGGTTCTACCCGCGCGTTCTACGACTATCACTTTGGTAGCGGCGCGCTGAAGCCGTTCATCGGTGCCAGTGTCGGTGGCATCTACGGTGATGGCGTGGACGACAGCTTCACGGCCGGTCCGGAACTGGGTCTGAAGTACTGGGTCAAGGATGACGTTTTCATCACCGGTATGATGGAGTACCAGTTCCTGTTCAAGAATAGCGACGGCGCCAGCGACAACTACGACGACGGCGCGATCTTCTACAGCGTAGGTGTTGGTTTCAACTACTAAGCCTGACAGCACGGCGCCCTGACGGGCGCCGCTTGCTTTAATACTGCTAACCCCCCCCTCTTTTTTGTCAACGCAGACCCGCATCAGTCGATGCCGGGGCGTTTCATCCTGTCCGGATGAGCGAACTTCAACAGCATGAAGGCCAGCACTATGGCGGGCAGGCCGGTCAGCGCGGTTAGCATGAAAAATTCGATCCACCCGACGCTCTGCGCCAACACGCCGGTAAAGCCCGCAGCAAACTGCCCAGGCAGTGTCATCACCGAGCTGAACAGTGCGTATTGCGTGGCAGTGTACGCCGTGTTGGTCAGGCTTGAGAGATAGGCTATGAAGACTGAAATGGCCAGGCCGCCGGTGATGTTGTCAGCGATAATTGCCACCATCAGCCCGTCAGGTTGGGGGCCGATATGCGCCAGCCAGGCAAAGATCAGGTTGGTTGCCGGCGCCATGAAGGCCGTCATGATAAGGATGGGCGCAACGCCGAAGCGGGCGACCAGCAGCCCGCCCAGCGCAGCACCGGTCAGCGTCATGGCGAGGCCAAAGGCGGCAGCAATGTTGGCAATCTGCTCCTTGCTGAAGCCGATATCCAAATAGAAAGGATTCGCCATGGTGCCCATGAAAATGTCGCTGATACGGAAGGTGGCGACAAACAGCAGTATCACCAGGGCGGCTTTGCCGTATCGGCTGAAAAACTCGGTGAAGGGTGAAACAAAAGCGCTGAAGAACCAGGTCGACAGCGACAGGCGCCAGCCTCGATGCGGAGACTGGTTCAGAAAGTGCGCGAGGTGCGCTTCCTGCGCCAGGGTGTCTGGGGTTATGTGTACCTTGGGTTCGGCAATGCACAGCGTAGTCAGCATCCCGATCAGCATACATAACGCCATACCGGTGTAAGCCAAGCTCCAGTTACCTAGCGCCGCGATGTGCAGCGCACCGGCGCCGGCCGCCAGAATCGCCACCCGGTAACCGGTTACATAAGTGGCAGCCATGGCTGCCTGCCGGTGCTTTGCTTCGGCCTCTACGCGATAGGCATCAATGGCGACATCCTGGGTGGCAGACCCAAAAGCCACCAGCACCGCCCAGATGGCGACCAGTTCGAGGTGTTCACGCGGGTCGGTCACCGCCATACCGAACAGGCCCCCGGCTATCAGTACCTGAGCCAGTAGCATCCAGCTGCGCCGCCGACCCAGCAGGCCGGTCAGCAGCGGCACCGGCA
>Ga0105357_10000923_pt1 | contig 15787 bp, 11 predicted proteins | sample GOMGulsemesocosm_4_FD_83660 | JGI IMG/M metagenome (GOLD analysis project Ga0105357, IMG submission 83660) | Methane-oxidizing microbial communities from mesocosms in the Gulf of Mexico - GOM15B Gulf of Mexico | ecosystem: Environmental > Aquatic > Marine > Cold seeps | place: USA: Gulf of...
GCTGAAACCAAGAATGCCGTTCAGGGGGGTACGCAGTTCGTGGCTCATGTTGGCCAAGAATTCGGACTTGATACGATTGGCTTCCTGCGCCGTCTTGCGGGCCATGTCGAGCTCGATGTTCTGCACCTCGATGGTTTCCAGCGTCTGTTGCAGGTCTTCGATCGCCTGATCGACGTTCTGCTGCAGCTCCCCCTGTGCGCTTTGCAGTGCCTGCGCCATGGTGTTGATGCCACTGGCCAGATCATCCAGCTCGCGGCTGCCCTGTTCGGCCAGGCGGACATCGAGCTGGCCTTTGCTGATGCGGGCGATAGCCTGGTTGATCTGGGCCACCGGACCGATGATGCGGCGGCCCATGGTGCTGACCAATAGGCCGGTTACCACCAGACCGATCAAAATCAGCACCAGAGTCGTCAGCAGGCTCTGATAGCTGCGCAGCAGCGTATTGCCATGGCTCAGCTCGACTTCCAACCAGCCGAGCAGTGCATCGGCTTCCAGGTCTGGGCGGTTGGCCTTTTCCAGTAGTCCGGGGCTGGCCAGCAGGGGCAGGGTGAAGCGGGTGCTGTGTTTGCTGGCCTGAATCTGCAGGCCGGTTCCAGCGGCAAGGCTGCTTTCCGGTAGAGTGCGCTCGGTGGGCTGCATCTGTGGCCCGCTGTGCTCCAGCAGTCGGCGCTCGCTGTCGTAGAGTGCCGCCGCCCGCACGTCCTGGTAGTTCAGTGCGCGCGCCAGCGGGCCGCGCAGACGCTCTGGCTGTCCGGCGAGCAAGGCTTCGGTGGCGGGCCCTTGCAAGTGTTCAGCGGTCATCTGTCCGCGCTCCAGCAACTGTTGCTCCAGGTCTTGCAACTGCTGCCAGCTGAAATAGCCACCCAATGCCAGCGCCAACAGGCCGCTGGGGACCAGTGTCATCAGCAGGATACGGGTCTTGATGCCGATCTCGTTCATTGTGTATATCCGCCACGCCGTTGCCGGTATCATAGGCCGCCTGAACAGAAAGCGCAGCCTTGGCGACTGAATTGCTCCGCGCCCAGGCTCCCAGGGTGAACAATGACGATCAAATATCCAACCATTGCCGAGTGCATCGGCAACACTCCCATGGTGCGCCTGCAACGGCTCCCCGGCGCCACCAGCAACACCATTCTGGTCAAGCTGGAAGGCAACAACCCGGCGGGCTCGGTGAAAGACCGCCCGGCCCTGTCGATGATCGAACGTGCCGAGCAGCGTGGTGACATCGTGCCCGGCGATACGCTGATTGAAGCCACCTCCGGCAATACCGGCATCGCGTTGGCCATGGTCGCGGCCATGAAGGGCTACCGCATGGTGTTGATTATGCCGAACAACATGAGTGCCGAGCGCAAGTCAGCCATGACTGCCTATGGCGCGCAGCTGATTGAGGTGACCCAGTCTCAGGGTATGGAAGGCGCGCGTGACCTGGCCTTGCAGATGCAGGCCGATGGCAAGGGCAAAGTGTTGGACCAGTTCGGCAATCAGGACAATCCCGAAGCGCATTACCAAGGTACCGGACCGGAAATCTGGCGCGATACCGGTGGCAGCGTCACGCATTTTGTCAGCTCCATGGGCACCACGGGCACTATTATGGGCACCTCACGCTATCTCAAGGAACAGAATGCGGCGGTTCAGATCGTCGGACTGCAGCCCATTGAAGGCGCCTCCATCCCCGGCATTCGCCGCTGGCCTAAAGAGTATTTGCCGACCATTTTCGACCAGACCCGAGTAGATCGGGTGATCGATATGGGTCAGGCCGAGGCGGAAGTCACCATGCGGCGCCTGGCCCGGGAAGAGGGCATCTTCTGCGGCGTCTCCTCTGGCGGCTCGGTAGCAGCAGCGCTGCGCCTGAGTGCCGAGGTAGAGAATGCGGTTATCGTCGCGATCATCTGCGACCGGGGTGACCGTTATCTGTCGACCGGCATCTACGACGGCGAAGTATGAACCGGCCTCGCCAGCGTAAGCCGCGACGCCCGAGTACGGACGCGCCGGCAGCTATTGGCCAGCGTATCGAGCTCAGCCTGGAACGCCTGACCCACGATGGTCGGGGCATCGGTCGCTGGCAGGGGCGTACCGTGTTTGTCGAAGGCGGCCTGCCGGATGAGCAGGTGCAGGCGCGCGTCGTACGGGCACGCAGCAAGCTGATCGAGGCGCGCCAAGAGCAGGTACTGCGTGCCAGTGCGGAGCGACTGCAGCCGGTTTGTCGCCACGCCGAGCTCTGCGGTGGCTGCAGCGTGCAGCACATGCCGTCCAGCCGGCAGCTGGAGTTCAAGCAGCAGGCGCTTAATCAGCAGCTGACGCATTTTGCCGGTGTCCAGCCCGAGCATTGGCAACCTCCGCTGCAAGGCCCTGCCTATGGTTATCGGCAGCGCACGCGCGTGTCGGTGCGCTGGCAGCCCAAGGCGGCGCGGCTGGAGGTCGGCTTTCGCCAGCGCGCCAGCAGTGAGCTGGTACAGGTGCAGGAGTGCCCCGTACTGGTGCCGAAGTTGCAACCGGTGATCGCACAGCTGGCCGCCATGCTGGAGACACTCACCGCGGCTCGGGAGATCGGTCATGTTGAATTGATCGGTGGCGAAGAGCCGGCCATGGTGGTGCGCCACCTGCGCGCGCTGGGCGAGACCGATCGGCAGGTGCTCGTCGACTTTGCCGGGCAGCACGGCCTGGTGTGCTGGTTGCAGGGTGAGAACAGTGAGCTGCAGGCGATCACGTCCGACGCAAAGGAGCCCTCGTATCGGCTCGTGGATCAGGACTTGCATCTGCGCTTCGCCCCTGGGGACTTTACGCAGGTCAACGCCGAAGTAAACCAGGCGATGATCAACCAGGCGCTGGACTGGCTCGCGTTGCAAGCGGACGAACGGGTACTCGACCTTTTCTGCGGGGTCGGCAACTTTGCTCTGGCGATGGCGCGGCAGGGCGCGCAGGTAACCGGTATCGAAGGCAGTGAAATGATGGTGGCGCGGGCCCGTGCCAATGCCTCGGCCAATGGTCTGGCGGGATTGCACTTTTTCTCGGCAGACTTGTCGAAGCCCCTTGAATTGCCGACGGATTTCTCAGGCTACTCGGCGGCGCTGCTCGACCCGCCACGCGATGGCGCGCAGCAGTTGGTCGTGGACCTGGCGGCCTTGGGTATCGAGCGCATACTTTACATTTCCTGTAACCCGGCAACGCTCGCGCGGGATGCAGGCATATTGGCGGCCAAAGGCTACAGCCTGGTCAGAGCGGGGGTGATGGACATGTTCCCGCAAACCTCGCACGTGGAAGCCATGGCACTGTTCCGGAAGCACTAGCGCACTGGTGCGCCGGACGAGGAAAACAAGATGGTACAGGTCAGAGCGGAACACCCGACCAATCACGACGGCAGCATCAATATCGACGCCTGGATCGAGCGCATCGATCAACGCCTGCATCTCACGGCGCCCGAGGTATTGCGTGAGGCCTGCGAGTGGTCGCGCGATCTGGAGCGTGCTGCGATCGCAGCCGAAAATATCTGGGCAGACGGTGCCAGCAGCTACCTGACCGGTCTGGAAATGGCCGAAATTCTTGCTGATCTCAAGCTCGATCAGGACTCGCTGGTCGCCGCCGTGGTGTATCGGGCGGTGCGTGAACGCAAGACCGATCTGGCGGAAGTGCAGCATCGCTTCGGCGAGGTCGTCGCCCAACTGGTGGACGGCGTGCAGCGCATGGCGGCCATCAGCGTATCGCAGAATACCGGCAAGAACACCGTGTTCAGCCCCCATGCGCAGGTCGAGAACCTGCGCAAGATGCTGGTCACCATGGTAGACGATGTGCGGGTCGCGCTGATCAAGCTGGCGGAGCGTACCTGCGCCATTCGTGCCGTCAAGGACGCGCCTGAAGAGAAGCGCTATCGGGTTGCCCGTGAGGTATTCGATATCTACGCCCCGCTGGCGCACCGGCTGGGTATCGGCCATATCAAGTGGGAGCTCGAAGACCTCTCGTTCCGATACCTTGAGCCCAACCAGTACAAGCAGATCGCCAAGTTGCTGGACGAGCGTAGACTGGATCGCCAGGAATACATCGATACCGTGATGAGGCAGTTGCGCGCGGCGCTGGAAGAGGCCTCGATTTTTGGCGACATCACCGGGCGTGCCAAGCATATCTATTCCATCTGGCGGAAGATGCAGCGCAAGGGCATCGACTTCAGCCAGGTGTATGACGTGCGCGCGGTGCGCATTCTGGTGCCTCAGGTGCGTGACTGCTATACCGCGCTGGGGATAGTGCACAGCCTGTGGCGGCACATTCCCAATGAATTTGACGACTACATCGCCAATCCCAAGGAAAATGGCTATCGCTCGCTGCATACCGCTGTGGTTGGGCCGCACGGCAAGGTGCTGGAGGTACAGATTCGTACCCAGGCCATGCATGAAGAGGCCGAGCTGGGGGTTTGCGCGCATTGGCGCTACAAGGGGACCGATACCGACAGCTCATCCAATGCCTATGAAGACAAGATCGCCTGGTTGCGTCAGGTGCTGGAATGGCATGAGGAGATGGGCGATATCGGAGGCCTGGCCGATCAGCTGCGCGTCGACTTCGAGCCGGACCGCATCTATCTGTTTACCCCCGATGGCCACGTGTTGGATGTGCCCAAGGGCGCTACACCTCTGGATTTCGCCTACCGGGTGCACACCGAGATCGGCCATAGCTGTCGTGGCGCCAAGGTCAATGGCCGCATTGTGCCGCTGAACTACGTGCTGCAGACCGGCGAGCAGGTTGAAATCATCACCGGCAAGCACAGCAATCCCAGCCGTGACTGGCTCAACTCGAACCTAGGCTACGTCAACACCTCGCGCGCGCGGGCCAAGGTGCAGCATTGGTTCAAGCAGCAAGCACGTGAGCAGAACGTGCAGGCCGGCAAGCTGATGCTGGAGCGTGAACTGACCCGTCTGGCGCTTAATGGTGCAGATTACGCGCAGTTGATTGACCGTCTCGGCATCAAGGGCCAGGAAGACCTGTTTGCCGCCGTAGGGTCGGGCGACATGCGGCTGGCCCATGTGGTGGGCGTGGCCCATCAACTGGTTGAGCCGGATCGTCACAGCGAGCAGCTGGAACTGATTCCGAAGAAGCCAAGCAAGGTCGGGCGCCGTGGCGATGTCTACATTCAGGGCGTCGGTAACCTGATGACCCAGCTGGCTGGCTGCTGTCAGCCGGTACCGGGCGACCCCATCATTGGCTATATCACTCTTGGGCGCGGCGTTACCGTACACCGCGCCGATTGTGCCAACGCCATGCAGCTGCAAGATCGCGACTCGGAGCGCCTGATTGAAGTCAGCTGGGGCGGAGCGCCGGTGCAAACCTATCCGGTTGAAATTTATATCAAGGCCTATGACCGCTCGGGTCTGCTGCGCGACGTCTCGCTGATGCTGGCCAACGAAAAGATCAATGTGCTGGAGGTCAGTACCCGCACCAACAAGGACGATAACTACGCGGCCATGTTGCTGACCATCGAAATCCCTAATCTCAACCTGCTGGGCCGTTTGCTGGGGCGCATCAGCCAGCTGCCCAATGTCATCGAGGCGCGGCGCAACCGTCAGGAGGGGCGCGGGTGAGTTATCAGCTTGATGACCTGCTGTATCTCATGGCGCGGTTGCGGGATCCGCAGCATGGCTGCCCGTGGGATCTTGAGCAAAACTTCGCCAGCATAGTGCCGCACACGCTGGAAGAGGCCTACGAAGTGGCCGACGCGATTGAGCAGGGGGATTTTGATCAGTTGCGGGGCGAATTGGGTGACCTGCTATTTCAGGTTGTGTATTACGCCCAGCTGGGGCAGGAAGAGGGGCGTTTTGACTGGGCGGCGGTAGTGGATGGCATCACGCGCAAACTGGTGCGACGTCACCCGCACGTCTTTCCCGACGGCAAGCTGCGCCCGCCGCCGGGTAGTCTGACTCTGGCCCCGGAGCAGATCAAACAGCGTTGGGAGCAGATCAAGGCAGAGGAGCGCGCAGAGAAGGCAGCGCGCCCGGAGCAACTGTCCTTGCTGGATGACGTGCCGCAGGCGCTGCCCGCGTTGAGCCGTGCGCAGAAGTTGCAGAAGCGCGCGTCCAGTGCCGGGTTTGACTGGCCCGACGCTGCGCCTGTGGTCGACAAGATCGCCGAAGAGCTGGATGAGGTGCGTGAGGCCTTGAAAAGCGGAGATACCGACGCAGTAGCCGAGGAGCTGGGCGATTTGCTGTTTTGCGTCGTTAATCTAGCCCGGCATCTGGGCGTGGATGCGGAAAATGCCCTGCGTGAAGGTAATCACAAGTTCGAAGGCCGTTTTCGTTACATTGAAAAGGCACTGCGCGAACAGGGCGCCACGGTCGAGCAAAGCGATCTGGCTGTGCTGGATACGCTCTGGGATGAAGCGAAGGCTCGCGGCCTCTGATTACACCATGATCGGTTGATTGTGCGTATACCTTACGGCTGCGGACGTGCGGCCCGCAGCGCCGGTCAACAGCTCAGTGCTGAATTTCCTGCTGTTGCTCGATCAACTCTTGCAGGTGCTTGCGGCTCAGCGCCAGATAGCGCGGCGTAGGGCCCTCGTCCTTGTACAGTGGATCGCCCAATTCATCGCGCGAGATGACCTCGGTACCGGCCTGATAAGGCAGACTGGCCTCCAGCTCTTCCAGGGCTGCGCTGAGCAGATCGGTAATCAGATCCTCGACCCTGCGTTTGGGGTACATTTCATGCAGCGCCGCGAGCCGCGCTGCGTCTTCCAGGCATAATTTGACCTCGTAGCTGTTGCGGGTTACGCGCCCTTTGGCGGTCTTTTCCCACGTCTGGGTGAGTTCACGGATCTTCATGTTTCCCCTCGTCTCTTTAGTTCGCTTGTGGCGACACTGTCAGCATAGACCATATGCGACAGCTGTCTGCGGCAGCAGCGGTTGGCTGCATTATTCACCGCACCCAGTACTCTTGACCCCTTGTCAGCGTCTTTGTTGCATCGCATGCTGTGTGTCCACACGGCTGGAGGTTCCTGTATGACTGAAATCGATGCTCGCCTGCGTGAGGATGTACACCATCTAGGCACTTTGCTCGGGCAAACCATCCAGGCCCACCTGGGCGCCGACTTTCTGCAACGCATTGAACGCATACGCCTGGGCGCCAAGCAGGGCCGCAAGCAGGACGCCGCCGCGCACGATGAGCTGCTCGCCGCGCTGCAAGACCTGCCTGACCAACAACTGCTGCCGGTGTGTCGGGCGTTCAATCAGTTTCTCAATCTGGCAAATATCGCTGAACAACACCACCGTATCCGCCGACGTCGCGCCGATGAGCCGCTGGCGTTCGAGATGCGCTGTGTCAGCGAGCTGCTCAGCCGTTTGCAAGGCGAAGGCTTCAGCGCCGGGCAGATCATGCAGCAGATCAATACGCTGGATATCGAGCTGGTGCTGACCGCTCACCCCACCGAGGTGACGCGGCGTACTTTGATTCAGAAATACGACGCTATCGTCGAAGCGCTGGCGCGTGGCGACCACGACGATCTGACCGACGCAGAGCGTGAGTCGGTGCGTCAGGACCTAGCGCGTCTGATCAGTGAGGCCTGGCATACCGATGAGATTCGGCGCCAGCGCCCCACGCCGGTAGACGAAGCCAAGTGGGGCTTTGCGGTCATCGAGCACTCGCTCTGGCAGGCGCTGCCGCAGTTTCTACGCCGTTTTGATGCCGATATCTTTGCCGCAACCGGGGAGCACCTGGACCTGCATGCGGCGCCGATCCGTATCGCGTCCTGGATGGGTGGGGATCGTGACGGCAACCCCAATGTCACCGCGCCCATCACCCGTGAAGTGCTGCTGCTGGGTCGCTGGATGGCGGCGGATCTGTATCTGCGCGACATTGACGCGTTAGCCAATCAACTTTCCATGCATGCCGCCACCGACGAGCTGCAGGTCTTGTCCGGCGGGGCGGCCGAGCCCTATCGTGCGGTGCTCAAGCAGCTCAAATTACGTCTGTTGGCAACGCGCGACTGGGCCAAGGCCGCACTGAGTGAGGACATCGCTCCCGATGAGGCCGTGTTGCAGTCGCTCGAAGCACTGCGTGACCCGCTGGAAGCCTGCTATCACTCGCTGGTGCAACTGGGCATGCGGCGCATTGCACACGGCCCGCTGCTCGATACGCTGCGCCGGGTCAATGCCTTTGGTCTGGGGTTGGTCAAGCTGGATATACGGCAGGATGCCGGGCGTCATGCCAACGTATTTGCCGAGCTGACCGAGTACCTGCAGCTCGGCAATTACGCCGAGTGGGATGAGGCGCAGCGCTGTCGCTTCCTGCTACAGGAGCTGCACAGTCGGCGGCCGCTGTTGCCGGCGGATTGGCAGCCGAGCGCCGAGGTTGCCGAGGTGTTGGCCACGTGTCGGGTGGTAGCCAGTCAACCGCAGCTGATGCTGGGCTCCTATGTCATTTCGATGGCCTCGCACCCCTCCGACGTGCTGGCGGTCAAGTTGCTGTTGAAGGAAACCGGCGTGCAATGGCCGATGCGCGTGGCGCCATTGTTCGAGACCCTAGCCGACCTGGAGCACGCGGCCGACGCGATTGATAGGCTGCTGTCGCTGCAGGATTATCGAGCGCTGGTCGGTGACGAGCAGGAAGTCATGATCGGTTACTCGGACTCCGCCAAGGATGCCGGAACCCTGGCCGCCGGCTGGGCGCAATATCGCGCGCAGGAAGCGCTGGTAAAGGTGTGCCAGCAGCACGGCGTGCACCTGCGCCTGTTCCATGGGCGTGGTGGTACCGTCGGGCGTGGTGGCGCGCCAGCGCACATGGCTATTCTCTCGCAGCCGCCCGGTTCGGTGCAGGGTCAGCTGCGGGTAACCGAGCAGGGCGAGATGATTCGCTTCAAGTTCGGTTTGCCGGGTATCGCTGTGCAGAGTCTGCAGTTGTATGCCAGTGCCGTTCTGGAGGCCAGTCTGCTGCCTCCGCCTGCCCCCGAACCCGCCTGGCGCGAACTGATTCAGCGCCTGGCTGATCGCTCGGTCGAGGTCTATCGCGGGGTAGTGCGTGAGGAGCCACAGTTTGTCGAGTACTTCCGGCAGGCGACGCCGGAACAGGAGTTGGCACGGCTGCCCCTGGGGAGCCGCCCGGCCAAGCGGCGCAGCCAGGGGGGGATTGAAACCCTGCGGGCGATCCCGTGGATTTTTGCCTGGACACAGACGCGTCTCATGCTGCCCGCCTGGCTGGGCGCCGGCCAGGCCCTGCAGGAGGCGCTGGACGCCGGCGAAGGCCAGGTACTGCGAGATATGATGGCGGGCTGGCCGTTCTTTCTGGCACGGATAGAAATGCTGGAAATGGTGTTGTCCAAGGCCGATGCGGGTATTTCGCGCTTTTATGAACAGCGTCTGGCCAGTGCCGAGCTCTGGCCACTGGGCGAGCGTCTGCGCGCTGCGCTGCAACAGGCGACCGAGGTGGTGCTGGAGCTGCGCGGTACAGAAACCCTGCTGGCGCACAACCCGGCACTGAGTGAGTCGGTCGCAGTGCGCAACCCCTACACCGATCCCCTGCATTTGCTGCAGGCGGAATTGATGGCGCGTACGCGTGCGCAGGGTGAGAGTATCGATCCGGATCTCGAGCGCGCCTTGTTGGTTACCGTGGCTGGCATCGCGGCGGGTATGCGCAACACCGGTTAAGTCGGCTGCGAGTGCCGCCATCCCTCGGTTTGGCGGCACCATTGTCATGTGTTTCAAGGGTTTGCCTGGGTGCGACAATGGTCCAGCTTGTGCATGCTGGCGCGGGCGTGTATGTTGAACGCCCTTTTGCCCCCGGCTGTATGGGCTAAACGAATTCTTGTGACGGCCTGCGCGCCTGTCCTCTGCCAGCAGGCGGCCGGTTGCTGCCGTTGGCGCGGTTTCAGTTAGACGAGGAGTAAATCATGCGAGTCATCCTGTTAGGCGCCCCCGGTGCGGGCAAGGGTACCCAGGCTCAGTTCATTTGTGAGCGCTTTGGTATTCCGCAGATTTCCACCGGCGACATGCTGCGCGCAGCGATCAAGGCCGGCACTGATCTGGGTAAGCAGGTCAAGGAAGTCATGGACAGCGGCGGGTTGGTGTCGGACGACCTGATCATTGGCTTGATCAAGGAGCGTATCACTCAGGAAGATTGTGCCAACGGCTTCCTGTTTGACGGTTTCCCCCGCACCATTCCGCAGGCCGAAGCGCTGGTTGACGCCAACATCGAGCTGGATCACGTGTTGGAAATCGCCGTTGCCGACGAAGAGATTGTCGCGCGCCTGTCTGGCCGTCGCGTTCATCCCGGTTCTGGCCGCATCTATCACGTCGAGCACAATCCGCCGAAGGTAGCCGGCAAGGATGATGTGACCGGTGAAGAGCTGATCCAGCGTGATGATGACAAGGAAGAGACCGTGCGCAAGCGCTTGCAGGTCTACCACACGCAGACCAAGCCGCTGGTCGAGTTTTACAAGCAGCTGGCCGCCGACAAGGGCGCGCCCAAGTGCTCCAAGGTCGAAGGTGTCGGCTCGGTAGAGCAGATCACCGCCAAGGTGCTGGCAGCGCTTAGCTGACCTTTACCTGCTTGACCCAAGGCCCGTGTTGACGTCCTGTCGCACGGGCCTTTGCATTTGGGTACAATTCCCGACCCTTTTGAGACCACTGCTGGAAACCCATGACCACACTGCTTGCACTGGATACTGCGACCGAAGCCTGCTCGGCAGCGCTGCTGCATGAGGGCGAGGTGGTCTATCGCAGTGAAGTCATTCCACGCCAGCACGCGCAGCGGTTGCTGCCGATGCTCGAAGAGCTGCTGCACGAGCGGAGCATCACGCTGGCGCAGGTGGACGCGTTGGTGTTCGGGCGCGGGCCGGGTGCCTTTACCGGCGTGCGCATCGCCACCGGTATGGTGCAGGGCCTGGCCTTTGCCACTGGCAAGCCGGTGATCGCCATCTCCAATCTTGCTGCACTGGCGCAACGTGCCTGGCGTGAGCATCAGGCTGAGTTTGTGGCGGCGGCGATCGATTCGCGCATGGATGAAGTGTACTGGGGGGTGTTTGCGCAGCGTGATGGCGTAATGCACGCAGTTTCCGACGAGCGGGTATGTGCTCCGGAGCAGGTAACAGTACCCGTCACTGATGCTCAGGCTGAGTTGAGCGGGGCGGGCACTGGCTGGCAGTACGCGGAACGGCTAGCGGTCAAGCCTGCGGTGTGTTGGCCGCAGATGCTGCCGGATGCGCGCGATCTGCTGGCGCTGGCGTTGCCGCTTTGGTTGGCTGGCGAGGTGCTGGACGCCGCTGATGCCCAACCCATCTATTTGCGTGACAAGGTTGCCACGCCCAAAGCGCAGCGCTAATCTGAGCGCCTTGAAAGCGGAGAATTCGCAGTGCGTCTTGACGGCCTGAACCCTTACACCACGCTCCCCGAGCGCAACAACCGGATCGCCACCTCGGCGGCGCCGGTCGATGCTGCGCGTGCGAGTGCGGCGGAACAGGCTACAACTGTTTCGTCCAGCCGCTCGCTGACCGCCCGCACGGTTAACGCCACCTCTGCCAATGCCGAATACATCCCGGCCCGCCGCGAGATTCAGCAACCGGTCTACGGCCGCACCAACCAGGCGCTGGCCAGTTATGAAGCCACGGCCAACCTGCCGGTCGAGGGTGATGCTGAGAACGTGGTCGGCATAGACCTGTTTGCCTGATCGGTGCCGCTGACCGAATCCCCCCTGCGTCTGGGCTGCACTCAATGGTCCGATCCCCTGTGGCAAGGCGCCCTGTATACCAGTGATAGTGACGCCGACCAGCGTCTGGCGCAGTATTGTTCAGTGTTTGCTGCGGTAGAGGGCAACACGACTTTTTATTCCCTGCCGAATGCCGAGCGCGTGACACGTTGGGCAGAGCTGATGCCGCCGACATTTCGCTTTTGCGCGAAACTGCCGCGGGAGGTCAGCCACGGCGGTCGGCTGGATCCTGCCAGCCCGATGCTCAAGGAGTTCTTCAGCCGTATGGCGCCACTGGAGCAACGTCTTGGACCTGTCTGGCTGCAACTGCCGCAACGCTTTGCCCCTGCGAGTCTGGCTGAATTGACAACGTTTCTGGATGCGCTGCCTGGCGAGTTTGATTACGCCGTGGAGGTCCGTCATCTCGACTTCTTCCGCAAAGACAGCCACGAGCAACAACTGAACCGTCAGCTGCATCAGCGTGGTGTGGAGCGCATTATCTTCGATACCCGTGCGCTTTTTGCCAGTACCGATACTTCGCCTGCGACTTCGGAAGCCAAGGCGCGTAAACCGCGCCTGCCGGTTCACGCGCTGGCATTGACCGCTCAGCCCGCGGTGCGCTTTGTTGGTGGCATGGATAACGCTGCCAACCTCGCCGCCTTGCAGCCCTGGATCGCCAAGTGCGCGCAGTGGCTCGAAGCGGGGTTGCGGCCGCTGGTTTTCATGCACACGCCGGACAACCGTCTGGCACCAGAGTTGGCGCGTTGTTTTCATCAGCAGTTGCAGCGGCGGCTTGCCGATTTGCCGCCGATGCCCGTTTGGCCCGGTGAGGTCGAGGCGGCGCAGCAACCGCAGCAGGCAGGTCTGTTCTGAATGCCCTCCAACTATTTACCGAGCTGTTTATCGTTTAAGGAGCGGGAGCAATGAGCCTAGATAACGGCGCTGACGGACTGGCGATCTTTGCGGCGCAGGGTCATGAAAGCGCCGCTGCGGCGTTGGCAGAACGCCTGCAGTTGCCGCTGCAGCAAGCGCAGGCGCCGCTGGCGGCATTGCTGTTGTGCGTTGATGAGCAAGGGCTCAGCTTGCGCAGTACTGAGGCGGATGTGCCGGGTGCGGCCGCCACGGGGGCGGTGCGGGTCGATTTTGTTGGTGGTGCGCAGGCGCATCGACGCCAGTTTGGCGGCGGAGCTGGGCAGATGGTGGCGCGTGCTGTGGGTATTCGCGGCGCGCTACGCCCCAGCATCCTGGATGCCACTGCGGGTTTGGGGCGCGATGCCTTTGTGATGGCTTCTCTGGGCTGCCGGGTGACGCTGCTGGAGCGCCAGCCGGTGGTGGCTGCACTGCTGGAAGACGGGCTGCAACGGGCTCGTGCTGCCGGCGGCGAGGTTGCCGAGATCGCCGAGCGTATGCAACTGCGGTGCAGCGATGCCATTACCGCCATGACGGACTGGCATAACGATATTCCGCAGGTGATCCACCTGGATCCGATGTTCCCGCACCGCGATAAGTCGGCGCTGGTTAAAAAGGAGATGCGCCTGTTTCGGCCGCTGGCAGGAGATGACGATGACGCTCCCGAGCTGCTCGCCGCGGCGCTGCAGCTGGCCAGCCACCGGGTGGTGGTCAAACGTCCGCGCAAGTCGCCGGCCATTGCCGGTCAGGCGCCCAGCGCGGAAATGAAAGGCCAGTCCAGCCGCTACGATATCTACGGCAAGAAACGCCTGGAGTAGCCGTCATTCCGCCTTAGAGGTGCGCGCTACCTGTCGAATCGACAGGCGAATTTCAGCGCTCAGGACCCGCTTGGCAATGTTCTCGGCAATGTCTTCCAGGCCGGCCACATAGTGAAGTCGGCCTTCCTCGTCTGGCCTCACCACACGCAAGTCAACCAGCCGCTGGATGAACTGGCGGAACAGCGTTTTGTCGAAGAATTCCGGGGCGTTCAGGCCGTGCAGAATCGACAGCCGTTGCGCCATCACCGTACACAGGGCTTCCAGCTGTTCTGCGGTCTGGCTGCCGTTGGGGAAGTTCAGCAGCAGTGCCGAGGCCATGTAGAAGCGTTCGAGAATCTGGATGATGCTGCGCGACAGCAGGCTGAGCATGACAAAGTCGGCTGAACTCAGGTCCGGTCGGTGAATTTGGCCATCCTCTTCACGCAGCAGCCCTTGTGCCACCAGGCTGTTGACCCAGGTCTGGATGACCTGCGGCAGCTCTTCCTCGTCCCATTGAAGAAAGAGTTCGCCCTGCAGATAGGGGTAAATGCCCAGAATCAAGCGTTCGATCTGCGAGCGGTTCATCCGCGGGTTGTTCTGGAACAGGCAGGCAATCAATGCCGGCAGCACTACAAGGTGCAAAATATTGTTGCGGTAGTAGGTCATCAGTACCGCTTGCGGCTCGTCCAGCACCATGATCTCGCCCAGTGCATCGGACTGGCGCTGGATCATCTGCATGCTCTCCACGTGCTTGATCATTGCCTGCCCGTCCATATCCGGCAGGGTCACGCTGTCGCTGTAGGGCACCTGACGCAGCAACGCGGCGTAGCGGTCGAGTACCTTCGCCAGCGAGGTTTCGTCCAGCGCCAGGCGCGCGGTCGAGAGCATTGCGAGCGCCACCAGGTTGACCGGGTTGACGTCAGCGGCAGCGCTGATGGCGCTGGTCAGGGTGCGCGCCAGTTGGTTGGTGGTGTCGTTCAACCAGGCCGGGCGGTAGTCCGGCCCGAGCGCTTGCGTGCGCCAATCCGGCTGCTGCTGGTCGAGAAAGTCGGCCAGCGGCAGCGGTTGTCCGAAGTTGACGGCGACCTCACCAAAGCGCAGCTTGAGCGCCGAGATGACCCGAAACAGATCGAAAATAGACTCTTTCTTCTTGGTTTTGCCGCGCAGTTCACCCAGGTAGGTGCGCCCCTCCAGTACCCGTTCATAACCTATGTAGACGGGAACGAACACAATCGGCCGCCGCGGTGAGCGCAGGAAACTGCGCAGGGTAATCGCCAGCATGCCGGTTTTCGGGCTGAGCATGCGGCCGGTGCGTGAGCGGCCGCCTTCGATAAAGTATTCCACCGGAAAGCCGCGGCTGAACAGGGTATGCAAGTACTCGTTGAATACGGCGGTGTATAGCTGATTGCCCTTGAAGCTGCGGCGCATGAAAAAAGCGCCGCCGCGCCGCAGGATGCCGCCGATGACCGGCATGTTGAGATTGATCCCGGCGGCGATGTGCGGGGGCGTCAGGCTGTTGCGCACCAGCAGGTAGGACAGCAGCAGGTAGTCGATGTGGCTGCGATGGCAGGGTACGTAGATGATTTCGTTGCCACGCGCGATATCGTGCACGCGCTTGATATGGTTGACCTTCACGCCGTCATACAGCTTGTTCCAGAACCACGACAGCACTACCTCGAGAAAGCGAATGATGCTGTAGGTGAAGTCCGAGGCAATTTCGTTGGCGTAGCGGGCTGCCAAGGCCTGGGCCTTGTCGTGACTGATATTGTTGTCGGCGGCCTCGCGGCGAATGGCTTCCTTGACCATGGGCCCGTGCAGCAGACCCTTCAACAGCGTGCGGCGGTGGGCTAGCTCCGGACCCACGACGGCAGTGCGCTGGTGGCGGAAGTGAACGCGTAGCAGGCGGTTGACACGACGCAGGTGGCGTTCGTGATCAGGTTCGGGGCTGGTCAGCGCCTGCAGCGACATGCTCTTGCCAAAGTGCACGCGAATGTTGCGGCCGTGCAGCAGTATGGCCAGCAGTTTGCGCAGTCGCCCGCCAACCCAGTTGTAGGCAAACAGCAGCTTGATGGGTGAGGACTCGGCATCTGGCGAGAGCCCCCAAAACACGGTAATCGGGACCAGCTGCACCTCGTCACAGCCGCGCTCCACCGCGTCCAGAATCTGCCCCATGCGCGGGGACTGCCGGCGCGGATCAGGCCGGCCGACCCAGGAGCTTTCGCTACTTAGAAAAACGTAGGATTCCTCTTGCTGCAATGGTTCTCTCGGCGGGCGGACCGGCCTTGGCAGTCCTGCCCGGACGCATTCGCGGTCAGCCACGATCAGGTCAGACAGCGAACGGTAGGGCAGCACATAGATGACTGGCTTGAGCGGATCGAGGTCGAGATCTCCCGCGGGGTTACCAATGCTTTTTGATTTTGCCCAGAGATACA
>Ga0105357_10000924_pt1 | contig 15778 bp, 13 predicted proteins | sample GOMGulsemesocosm_4_FD_83660 | JGI IMG/M metagenome (GOLD analysis project Ga0105357, IMG submission 83660) | Methane-oxidizing microbial communities from mesocosms in the Gulf of Mexico - GOM15B Gulf of Mexico | ecosystem: Environmental > Aquatic > Marine > Cold seeps | place: USA: Gulf of...
CTTGAGTTCAACATACTCATTATATTCGGCCTCGCTAATAAGCTCCGAGATAGGTTGCAAGCCATCGCGCTCGAGAAACAATGCCCCTAAATTTTGGGAACTCATTCGATACACTTCTAAGAGGTTACCCAGTAGCAAGGTGCTGCGTTGTTGACCATCAACTGACCAGCGCTCGCCGGCAAGTTTAGACAGTGTTATCTGGCAACGGCTGTTGTCACAGTGCAATGTGGTCTCTATAACAATGTCTGCGCCAACAGCCTGCCCCACAACCGCACCGCTTTTTACTGCTGCCGCTACATCTTTTTCAGAAATCAAATGTAAGTTTTCGAGGGCAATAACCCCTTCTTGTAAGGCATAGAAAACCGTTTCTGTTGCGCTCGCGTAGTCTAAACTATCAACCGCCTCTAAAATGGGCGGCAACACTGCAACGTACTGATGTGGCTCTTCGAAGGGGTTAATAACTTGTTGTATTTTCCCTCCAGTGAACACAGCCATCACTAACAACACGACCGCCATACTCAGCCACATCAATTTTTTTATCTTAGGTGAATTTGAAGGCTTTTCAGGAAGACTAGGCATTACCATGCTATGGGCGGTTAACTCGCCTAAAAACTCTCCAGAGACTTCTGACAAAAACTGCTGCAGCTGCAAAGAAACCCAACGGGCATCATTGGGTCTACTCTGGGAGTCCTTATCCAACAAAAGCGCCACTAAGTCACTAAGCCCTGCCGGCAAATCAGGGTTCATCTCCGACAATGTCTTGGGCTCATTTTGCAAAATTGCCTGCACCATGAGCAGCTGGTTTAAGTCATCACCAAAAGGATGTTCATCACCTAAAATACGACACGCTAAGATACCCAAAGCAAACAGATCACTACTCGGCCCAACGTTTTCGCCACGAATTTGCTCTGGGGACATTGCGCTATAGCTGCCCGACACGGCGTCATGCTGGGTCAATTGAGCGGCGTCTGGATCCTGAGACTTAGCGACACCAAAGTCGGTTAATTTGAGCTGGCCGGTATTACTGATTAAGACATTGTCTAATTTTAAATCCCGGTGAACGATACCTCGCTGATGTGCTGCCGCGAGGCCTTCGCTGATTTGGATTAAAAATTGAATTTTTTGGTGCTGACTACAAAGTTGCTCACGTAAATACTGCCGCAATGTTCGCCCATCGACATACTCCATTACTAGAGCAGTGCTATCCTCCTGATCGACGAAGTCATAAATCTGAACAATATTGACATGGTTTAGCTGCGCCAATAGTTTTGCTTCACGCTGCAAACGCTGTTTAAGCTGGCTATCGGCAAGGTTGGGATTTAAGCACTTAACCGCAACTTGCCGATCCAATCGGTCATCTTGGCCAAGGTAGACCACCCCCATACCGCCACGCCCAATAACCTGGCCTAACTTATAGTGAGCGATCTGTTTGGGGGTCGCAGGTGTTGTCATAAAATAGCTTAGTTTTGCGACGTTGAAAGTTGATGAATTAGCTCGGCGCCCTTATGAACGGTGAACTCTGAGCCTGCAAAGCGTAAGCGCCCACGTAATCGTTGAATCAATGACTTGATACCAACCACCTTTGGCAAAGCTTCTGTTAATTGTTTGCGGGCACGGAAAATTAAAATGTTGATGTGCGCAGCATCGACCCCCAAGTTTTGAGCCAAAATATCGGTATCAACCCAGCCTTGGCTACTTTCATCGATTCCTCTAGCCGCATCTTCTGCCTTTAAGCGAGCCAAATGTAGCAACACATAGTGGTGGCTACGCTCCCCTAGGTTGTGGTTTCCAACATCTGATTCGAGGGATAATTGGGTACTTTCTTCATCGAGACTCGTCCTAAAACTAAAGTGGTAGTCCGTAAATTGCCTAGGATCAATGAAGATTTGCTCTGTAGCGGGAATATGCTCGACTAAAAATAGCGTCCAGTTTTGATCCCCACAACTCACTGTCTGGCCATGGGCTAAAGGCCGAGATTCACCATCGGCAATAGACTCTAAATACCACATCCCATCATCGGTACTTTGATGGATAGCCTTTTCAGGATTTTCATCAGACGGTAGAAAATGAAATTTGTCTAGATATACGTCTTCACATTGATCTGAGTTGGTTATCAACACATCTCTTGGAGGGTGTAGGTTCTCTATAAACCATGCTGTTTGAGTTTGTGATCCAAAGTACAATTTCTGCCCTGGTTGTAACTGGTGGGCAGTGCCGGTATTAAGCTTTTGCTCGTCCACCCACGTTCCATTACGGCTGAGGTCGCGGAGCAGCCACTCATGGCCATCCCATTCAATTACCGCATGAATACGGGACACAGAGGAAGACTCAACGCAGCTGTCGACCTGGGGCTCAAAACGCCCAAAGGTATGGTGGGCACGTAAAGGTAATAACAACCCCGTACTCAAATCACGTACCTGTGCCATGAATTCACCCTTAGTAAACAACGCAGCCCGTGCATTGCTGCCCCTAAATTTTACATTCAAACTTAATGGCGTAAAACTCGAGCTGTGAAGTTCGAAAATTGAACAGTTATTATTTTTAAATTTATACCCGCCGCGAAAGTGCATACGCTGCGGGGTTATAGATTACGTTACAAACGTGCACATAACCGGGTACCTACACCCGGTTTTTAACCTTTAGCTTGGCTAACACCATTTATTACACCACAAAGCGCCTGCAAGTGTAATACGGTGTAATAGGGAAAACCTTTTCATTTCTCTATAGTGATGTCTCACACTACTCGAAACCGTACTTTTTCTTCACAGGGATGAGGTATTTGTACAAGGAAGTTAAGAAAAACTATTTCTTTGATCGCTACAAGGAAGAACGCACAACACAGGACTGTGCTCGGTGCGATGCTCGGCAGGCAATTTAGCTATTATCAAAGAGATTAGCGTTACGTTCGGGAAGATGTGATTGTGTTTTTTGCTCACAGGGATTGGACTTTTCTCAGGGATGAGGCAAAGAACCCAAACAGGGATGTGAGCATGGAGCATAAAAGGGCTGTTCGTTGGAGAAAAAGCCTTAATGGACTCAAAAGGGAGAGCTTATGCTCTCCCTTTTTTTATGCCCCAAAATATGAGCTTCAGTAAAAACTCATATTCACGTCTCAATCTCGGCTAAGCTATTGAGATTTCATTTCTTGCGCCGGCGCATCAAAAATTGATTGGTCCAAAGCATTTTCACTCTTTGCAACCACTGCCGTAACCATCGAATCACCAGTTACATTAACGACGGTACGAGCCATATCGAGAAGTCGATCTACACCGATAATCAAGGCGATACCCTCGACGGGTAAGCCGGCCTGCTCCAACACTAGAGCAAGAGTAATCAAGCCCACACCCGGAACACCCGCAGTACCGATTGAGGCCATGGTGGCCGTCAATATGACCATCATGTAGCCGCCCAAGCCGATATCGATGTTATACGCCTGCGCTATAAACGCAGTCGCAACGCCCTGCATAATCGCCGTACCATCCATATTAATAGTAGCGCCCAGCGGAACCGTAAAGGCCGCTACTCGATTATCAACACCGAGACGCTCCTCTGCTGTTCGCATCGTCACCGGGATGGAGGCATTGGAAGACGATGTGCTGAAACTGAACATCATCAATGGTTTCAGCTTCGACAAGAAAACACTGGGGCTGAGGCCACTGAGCAGCTTCAACAGCGTTGGGTATACACAGAGCCCATGCACCAATAAAACACCAACAACGGTCAAGAAATACGCCATAAGTTCTTTAATGGCCCCAAAACCAAGGCCCGCAAATAACTTCGCCAACAAGCAAAAGACCCCATAGGGTGCAATGGCCATTAGCATCATCACTAGCTTCATGATTACTTCGTTCACATCCTCAAACCATGACAGCACACGCTTGCCTGATTCTTTGGCGTGAGATATGGCGATGCCAAATAGCAGTGCAAAGACAATGATTTGCAACATATTGCCATCGGTCATGGCGGCAACAGGGTTACTTGGGAAGATATCAATAAGAACTTGCTTGAACGGTGGAGCCTCTTTTGCCACATATTCACCGCCGCCGACAGATAAATTCATGCCATCGCCTGGACGGATAATAGACCCTGCTATTAGCGCAAGACTAATCGCCAAGCCAGTGGTAATCATGTACAAACCAATGGTTTTACCCGCCATAGGTCCAACACGTCCCTGCTCACCCAGCGCACCCGCACCACAGATTAGCGATACAAACACTAAGGGGACAACCAAGAGTTTTAACGATTTTACAAATATTTGGCCGACGGTATCGAAAAGTCCATCAACGATATACAACTGTATCCAAGCGGCTACATCACCACCGTCTGCCATTAGCCAGTTCAAGCCAACACCAACGAAAAGGCCTAAAACCATAGCCAATAATATTTTTTTTGTCAGGCTCATATTTTTTCCTATGTAAGTATTAGATCAACCAAACAAGCCGCCAACTAGTATCGTCTAGCAATTCGATTAGCGAATTATGGCACCAAAGGGGTTTGCGAACGCAAATACTACGGCATAGATGTAGAAAGCTTCAAGTCGAGAGCTTTCTAGATAGGAAGGTGCGACTGCAAACACTATATATCAGCTGTTTGCAGTGCTGTTAATACTTAAATGCTAATTAAGTGTTAACAGCGTCTTTTAATGCTTTACCGGGTTTAAAGCCAACGGTATTGCTCGCGGCGATTTGAATCGACTCGCCGGTTTTAGGGCTGCGGCCGGTACGGGCTGCGCGGTGGCGCTGGGTGAAAGAACCAAAACCAATTAAGCTGACTGCTTCATCTCGACTCACTGCATTTGAAATTTCATCAAGAATAGCATTTACAACGTCTGAGGCTTTCTCTTTGGGCAAGTCAGCCTTATCTGCTACTGCCGCCACCAAATCTGTCTTGTGCATCTACGTTTCCTTTTATCATTTTTATTAGTCGACGCTAGTCTCCCTAGCCCCGAATCGCCTATTAAACCAAGCTCGGGCCTTAGCCACAAGAATAATCTGAGTATTAAACCCATACTTTCATGACTTGTCGTGGTATCTATAGTATCTAAAGCACCTCTGGTGAATTATATTCGCCCATTGCTAGCGCTAGCCCCCGCTGATCACTAAAATAGTGCTCTCAAGGTAATAGTGTAGTCACGACATTAAAATTAAGGGCAAATAAACTCTTGTACCCGTTTTATCCAGTTTGGCTGCGCCAGCGCAGCGCCCAACTCAGCAGTCAACTACGAAAGTGGCTATACGACAGTGGCTCCCTTACCCAAAACCTGATCCAAGCCAGCGAGGGTAACTTCTCCCTACGGGTGTTAAACCAAGGCTTAGAAGTCCCTCGGCTCGACGAGTGCAGGGCACTTGGGCTACCCAGCCGCCAGTTAGCGCTAATACGCGAGATTGTTATGTCAGGTTATGATCAAGACTGGGTGTTTGCTCGCAGCGTCGTACCCATAAGCAGCCTAAATGGGCAACTGCGACACTTAAAAAGCCTTGGCAACCAGCCCCTTGGCGCCCTGCTCTTTAAAGACCCCAATATGCAACGTGGTCCAATTGAGACGACCTTACTCAATAAAAGTTTGATCAACATACCCTGTAACCAAGCCGCATGGGCTAGGCGATCGGTGTTTCGTATTAGTAACAAGCCTCTGCTGGTGAGCGAAGTTTTTTTACCCAGTTTCAGCCCTATTTACAAACACGCCAATAAGCCACTTCCACCACAATCGGAACACGAGTAACCTTATAAACAACGAACCACCGCGAGGCGCCTTACCGTCGCGGCGACAGTCATTTAACCCGGCAGCTGGAAAGCTTAATGCAAGACCAAAAGAAACCATCCAATACCGCTACAAATAGCCTACAAGCCTATGCCCAGTTGATGCGCATCGACCGTCCAGTCGGGAGCCTACTTCTGCTGTGGCCGACTTTGTGGGCGCTTTGGTTGGCCAATGAGGGGATGCCCCCTTTGAACTTACTTCTCATTTTTTGCTTCGGGGTGATTTTGATGCGTGCGGCCGGTTGTGTCATCAACGACTACGCCGACCGAAATCTCGACGCACACGTTGAGAGAACTCAACACCGTCCCCTTGCCCAAGGGTTGATACCGCCACGCAATGCGCTGATATTGTTTGCCCTGCTCTGCTCTGTATCATTTGCCTTGGTTTTACTGACCAACGAATTAACCGTTTATCTGTCTTTTGGAGGGGTAGCCCTAGCCGCCTGTTACCCCTTTATGAAGCGACACACCCATCTACCGCAACTAGTATTAGGGGCGGCGTTTTCGTGGGGCATCCCTATGGCCTTTACGGCCAGCAATAATGAATTAGGTCCGTTACCGTGGTTGATTTTTATCGCCAATTTACTCTGGACTGTCGCCTATGACACGCTATACGCCATGGTCGATAGAGAAGACGATCTAAAAATAGGTATCAAGTCGAGCGCCATTTTATTCGGCGAACAAGACAAGTTCATTATCGGATGTTTGCAAGCACTCACTATCCTTTCATTGCTGGTGATAGGGAGCCGCTTTAACCTTAACTTTCCGTTTTACGCCAGCCTTGCGATTGCTTCAGGGTTGTTTTTGTTCCAACAAAACCTCATCAAAGCGCGGGCCCGCGATGCTTGCTTTAAGGCCTTTTTGAACAACAACTTTGTAGGTGCCGTTATCTTTGCAGGAATCGCCCTGAGTTATTTAAGCTAGTGATAACTGGCCTAAGATTGCTATCAACCAATCTTAGCTCAGGACCCTTAGTTAGCTGCTATTGTTCAAATTCACATGTTCATGCCTGACTATAAAACAGGCAGTTTTCGCTTAAACAACCTAGATCGATCACCTCGGGAAAACGCCTAAACTCAAGACTGTCATAAAGTTGAAACAAAACCTTTATTTAATGGTAGCCATAATTAGATCGCTACCCGTTTTAACTGGGCGATATCCTAAGCATTGATAAAGGGGCAAACATGCCTAACAAAACGATTCTGATAGTTGACGATGAACAAGCCATTCGCGATATGTTGCGCGTTGCTCTAGAGATGGCTGACTATCAATGCATGGAGGCCGCTGACGCGCAGGAAGCGCATAGTTTGATCATCGATGAAAAACCCGATTTGATTCTGCTCGATTGGATGATGCCTGGCACTAGCGGCGTTGAACTTGCGCGCCGCTTGAAGCGTGACGAGGTCACAGCAGGCATCCCAATTATCATGCTGACCGCCAAAGGCGAAGAGGACAACAAAATTCAAGGCCTCGAGATTGGGGCTGACGACTATATCACCAAGCCTTTTTCACCCAGAGAGCTCGTGGCTCGCCTCAAAGCGGTATTACGACGCACTGACAGCCACGAAGACGCTCAACCTATCGTCGTGGGCGCATTGTGCTTAGACCCAGTTAGCCACCGCATCACTATCTCTGACACCCCCATCCAAATGGGACCGACAGAATACCGTCTGCTGGAGTTTTTCCTAACTCACCAAGAGCGCGTCTATAGCCGGAGCCAGTTACTCGATCACGTCTGGGGGGGCAATGTTTATGTAGAGGAGCGCACGGTCGACGTTCACATCCGCCGGCTGCGAAAAGCCTTATCACTAGACGATCACGATCGCTTCATCCAAACTGTACGGGGTACGGGTTATCGTTTTTCGGTAAAAGTCACCAACGTTAGTTAAACACTTAGCTTTTTTAGCGATGCTTTTTTGTCCCTAACTTATGAGTAAGCGCAAGGAGAAGAACTCCTGAACCGTTTACTCTGCGCCAGTAAACAATTATTCGATCACCGACACAGGTAGGTATCACATTGCATAACGGCATAACCGCAGAGTTACGGCGGATTGGTCTATACACCTGTATCTGCCTCGCATTTGGTTGGCTCAATGGCTACATTAGCTGGACTTTAATTGCAGGCGGTGGCTTATACATGGCCTGGGTGCTCTGGCAATTGCGCCAGCTATACCTTTGGCTCACCTCAAAAAAACGCCTGCCTCCGCCTGACGCTGCTGGTATATGGGGTGATATTTTTGACAATATTTATCGCATGCAAAAACGCCACGAGAAAGAGCGTAGGCGTTTACAGTCGGTCATTCGCCGCGGCCAAGAAACCACTGCCGCCTTACGCGATGCCGTTGTCTTAGTCGACATTAACGGTAGTTTGAGTTGGTGGAACCAGTCTGCTGAAATGCTGTTAGGCCTCCAGCCCATCGACCAGGGCCACCCCTTGGTTAACTTCATTCGCCACCCCAGCTTCATCGCCTATTTTGAAGCTGCTGATTACGATAAGCCACTGGATTTACCTTCGCCGCGAAATGAATCCAAACAATTACAATACCAAGTTAACCGGTTTGGCCAAGGCGAACGCTTGGTTGTGGTTCGCGATATCAGCCAAATCTATAAGCTAGAACAGACTCGCAAAGATTTTGTCGCCAATGTATCCCACGAACTCCGCACCCCCCTCACCGTACTGCGAGGTTATGTTGAAACGCTGGCGATGGTGCCAGACCTAAAACCTGTTATGGTTCGCGCTTTCGAACAAATGCAGCAACAAAGCGACCGGATGAATGTACTGATTAATGACCTGCTAACACTGTCAAAACTCGAGACCGAAGATACGGAAAAGAACCAACAGCAGGTACAATTAAGGCCTATGCTCGAAATCATTAAATCCGATGCGCAGGCCTTAAGTGACTCAGGCCAACACAATATTAGTATCAACTGCGATGGCGTTTTAAGTTTAAGGGGCAACGAAAAAGAATTACACAGCGCTTTTTCTAATTTGGTTTTTAACGCCGTTAAATACTCCGCTGCGGGCACTAACGTTAAGCTCGATATTAGCTATGACTCTACCGCCGTCGTTTTTTCAGTTAAAGATAACGGTGATGGCATCGACCCAATTCACTTACCCCGATTAACCGAACGCTTTTACCGAGTCGACAATAACAGTCGAACATCAAGCGCTGGCGGTACGGGGCTTGGCCTAGCCATCGTCAAACATATTTTATTACGCCACGATGCTCACCTGACCATTGCCAGCAAGCCAGGTAAGGGCAGTACATTTAGCTGCGTATTCCCACGCGACCGGCTGCAAGTTCTCCAGCAAAGCTGATCACTTTGGTCTTTGAACCTACAGGCTTCATGGCTGCAGTTCCCCCCAAGCAAGATCTACTCTATGATATTGCTCCTATAATTAATTGATGAATGCCATGATTGCCGAGTTTATTAGCAGCATAAATGATATTGATGCAGATAGTTGGCAACGACTTTGGAACACAGACTACCCCTTTATCCAACACAGCTTTTTACAAGCTTTAGAAGAAAGCCAATGTGTCTGTGTTGACAGCGGCTGGGAAGTTCAACATTTGTTGGTTTGGGACGACAGCAAAGCCCAATTACTCGCAGCAATGCCCCTGTATTTAAAAAGCCATTCCTATGGTGAGTATGTTTTCGATTGGGCATGGGCTGATGCCTATCAACGCTACGGCCGAGAGTATTACCCTAAGCTACTCAATGCTATTCCATTTACGCCCGCCACAGGCCCTCGTTTAGCCATCGACGAAAAAGAAGATCCCAGGCTACTGACCCAGTTTATTATTGATCACCTACAAACCACCGCAAAAGATATCAACGCTTCTTCCTGTCATTTTTTGTTTCCAGACACCGTCACCAAAGCACAACTTCAATCTCAGGAAGGTCTGCTGTTACGAGATGCGGTGCAATTTCACTGGTTTAATCGTGATTATAAAAACTTCGACGAGTTCCTAGAAACCTTTAAGTCTCGAAAGCGTAAAAACTTGCGCAACGAGCGCCTCAAAGTAGCGGGGCAGGGTATTGAACTTCGGCAAGTAGAAGGGCCCGACATCACCGAAGAACAATGGCATCGATTCTATCATTTTTATCACATGACGTATTTGAAGCGCAGTGGTCGACAAGGTTATCTAAACAAAGAATTCTTCCAACAGCTCGCCAAAAACTGCAGCGAAACCATCATGATGGTACAAGCCTTCAACGGCGAGGAAATGGTCGCCGGTGCGCTGTATTTTAAAGATCAAAAAAATCTTTATGGGCGCTATTGGGGCTGCCTTGAAGAGTTTGACATGTTGCACTTTGAAGCTTGTTATTATCAAGGGATTGAGTATGCGATCAAAAATCGCCTCACTCGATTTGACCCGGGAGCGCAGGGAGAGCATAAAATTCAAAGAGGCTTCGAGCCGAGCTTTGTCTATTCACTGCATTGGATTTCAGATTCTGAATTGAGCCCGGCTATAGCGGGTTTTTTACAGCAAGAGCGTCAGCAGGTTCATGAGTACCATCGTGATGCCGGTACTTACTTGCCTTTCAAAAACGACGTAAATAGCTAGGCGCTCAACAATAAATGCCCCTAATACAACAGCGATTCTTTCCCCAACAAAAAAGCCAAGACCCCAAGGCCTTGGCTTTTGTTAACTCATGATGAGGTCTTAGGCCATTAAACGGCCGATCATTGCCTCACACTGGGCTTGGTCCATATACTCAGGCACGGGGTAGGTACCGTGAGACTCCAATAACGCAGCGGCGGCTAACTCAGGAATGTCCTGTTGCTTAATTTGCTCAAAGCCAACGGGGATGCCGATTTTTTCATTCATTGCCTTTACATGGTCAATAAACTTTTGAGCTAATACAGCATCGCCTTCGTAGTGCTCTCCCAAGCCGGTATGGATTGCAAGCTCCGCTAAACGATGGGACGCTGCATCTTTCGAATACTCCAACACATGGGGCAACACGACGGCATTGGCCAGGCCGTGAGGGATACCGTACTTGCCACCCAACTGGTGAGCAATACCGTGCACATAGCCTACCATGGCCTTAGTGAACGCCATGCCGGCGTAAAATGAAGCCAGAGCCATTGCTTCTCGGGCTTTCATGTCAGTTCCCGTCTCAACCGCTGTTGGCAAGTTTTCAAAAATCATCTTGATAGATGCTTTTGCCAAGTTGTCGGTCTCATCAGTCGCCCACTCACCAATATAACTTTCGATGGCATGAGTTAAGGCATCCATTCCCGTCGCCGCGGTAACGGACGCCGGCAAACCTAACATCAAGGCGGGGTCTAAAGCGGCGGCCTTGGGGATCACTCGGGTATCGCCAATCAAGGCTTTTTTGTGTGTATCAGGATCAGAAATCACAGCAGCAATGGTGACTTCAGAACCAGTACCTGCGGTCGTCGGAACCGCAAACAATGGCAGGCTATCATTTTTCGCTTTGCGAAAACCCTCTAGCTCTCTTGGGGGCACCGTGTTCGCAGCGGCCAAGGCGATGACCTTAGCGGCATCAATCGAAGAACCTCCACCCAAACCAATAACACCATCGCAATTGTTTGCCTTGAGTGCCGCTAAGCCGTCTTCAACCACAGTCCAAACAGGGTCTGGTTCTACGCCATCATAAACAGCTGACTCAATACCGTTGTCAGCAAGAGCTTTTAGCAATGGCTCCACTAACCCTAGCTTCACCAACATGGCATCGGTAACGACCAAGACCTTGGCGACACCCAAATGCGAGATGGTTTCACAGAGTTTAATCGATGACCCCTCGCCAACGAGAACGATAGGTTTAGGCTGACTAATTAGACCAACCAGTACTTTACGGATGGCCAACTTCATTTTTGCGGCGAATAACATCGCTTTCTCCACGGGCTACAAGAGCGTTATTTTTATATTAGGGATTTGAAATCAACACGGAGGTTAACAAAGCCATTTAAAAGGCGAAAGCCCAATTAGTGCCAAGCACTGTGCGAAAGTGCCACACCAAGGTAATTTGGCCTGAAATGGTAAATTACTTCTGCCAAATAATAAGCTGATTGTTCGCCGGCATGGCGTAATCTTTTTTCAAACTAAAGCCGGCAACTGTTGCAAGGGCGTCTACCGCTTCAAAATCACGGATTCCCCGATGAGGTTCCTGCTCTAACAGCCACTGCTGGAATCGTTCATTGCTCTCACTGGTGTACTGCCCGTCGTACTTGAACGGCCCATAAATAGCCAAACGGGTACCGGCCTTACAAGACGTCAAGCCCTGGAAGAAGGACTCTACTGATTCCCAAGACATGATATGTAAGGTGTTGGCTGAAAATACAGCGTCAAACTGAGGCAAGAAATCGGCATCAGCCCAGCTCGTGCTCAGGTCAATCGTCAAAGGACGTAACACATTAACGACCTTTTCGGCGTCAATCCATTGATTGATGCCGGCGATGTTTTCCGCTAAATCGCTGGTTTGCCAGAGGATATGGGGGAGCTTAGGACCGACATGGACCGCATGCTGTCCTGTCCCACTGCCCAATTCAAGCACCCGCTTTTGATCGGCAAATTCTTTTTCTAAGACATCTAAGATGGGGGAGCGATTATTCTCACAAGCTTGGGAAAAAGGCTTTTCTTGGTTGTGGTCTTTCATATCGTCTCTGCAGTTTTAATCGATCGAAATAGAAACAGACAGCATCATAGCAACAACATGACCGCCGCCCGGGAGCTATTGGCCTAGGCTAGTCTTCATGTTCCCGGGTAAAAACCCAGTTATTCTCATCCGATAACTCGGTATTAAAACAATAGCCTTCAGAATCAAATTTCTTGATGTCTTCTATGTGCGTAATCTGGTTTTTAATGACATAGGCAGCCATCAGTCCACGAGCCTTTTTGGCATAAAAGCTAATAATTTTATATTGGCCATTTTTCCAGTCTTTAAATACTGGCGCCACTACAGTACCGTTCAATAACTTTGGCTTTACGGCCTTAAAGTACTCATTGGAAGCTAGGTTGAGCAGTACCGTTCCCTTGGTCTTCTTGAGTTGAGCATTAAGGGCGTCAGTAATAATACTGCCCCAAAATTCATATAAGTTTTTGCCGCGCTTATTATTGAACTTGGTGCCCATTTCTAAGCGATACGCTTGCATCAAATCTAGAGGCTTCAACAAACCATACAAACCAGAGAGGATGCGTAAATGCTTTTGCGCAAATTTAAAATCGGCCGCGCTAAAGTTAGGGGCATCTAGGCCAGAATATACATCGCCATTGAAGGCCAACACAGCTTGCTTGGCGTTATCTTGGTCAAATGGCAGCTTCCAGCTTTGGTTGCGATCATAATTCAGGGTTCCGAGCTTATCGCTGATACCCATCAACTCAGATAGATCGTGTGGCGCAAGCTTTAGGAGCTCGTCCATCAATAATTGGGAATCTTCTAAGAATTCCGGCTGGCTAAACTGCTTGGTTTTCGGAACTGTTTCGTAATCCAAATTTTTTGCCGGGGATACAACCATCAACATGGGCGAGCCTCTCTAAATACGATAAATCATTGAGTAATTTTCAAGCTAGCGCCGTGTTTACAGCCCAAGGGCCAACGCAGTACACAAGACTACCCCAGACTTGGCGGCAGCAGAAATTGTATGTACCAATAGCGCTTATTGTTTCTGCTTAAATCACCAACAACACAAACGAGCCATGACTACTGCTCGGACAATATTTCCTGCCACCAGTTCAGGGGCGTGGAACCATCTTCGGGGTCATATACATTGCCGTACAGCCACATGCTGTTGGTGCCATCTACGTATTTATTGAGTATCTCCTCAATAGCGGAGAACCCACAGCTGACATGAATGCTCAGAACCAAAAAGCGCTCAGTTTCAGTATCGAGCTCGCCGCCCAGTTTTTCCAACTCAGGGGACAAGGCTTCACTGAGAGCTTCAATATTGCCGCGGCTGAGAACTCTTATACAGAGGTTGCCACTGCGTTTGATTAACTCAAAATTTTGGCTGCCAGGGGTGAGTTTTATGGTATCTCCACTAGCAATACCTTTAACAAAGGCCGGTGACTTTACCAACTGACAACTGCTGTCTTCGTTGATTCGAACGGGTAAACGCTCAACGATGGCTTGCCCATTGGCGTCTAGGCCAGCAAATAACTCAATGACTTCTAAAGCTTGCATAATATCCAAAATGTTAAGGCGCTATTAAGAGCCCTTGCTAATAATGCTAAAGATTATTGGCAGGACTTGCGCGAAAAGTTAAAAACCGGTTTATTATACCCAATTCTATTGTTTATGGAGATGTCCTTGTGAGACTCAAATTAACACGATTGCTTAGCGTCCTAGTGGCAGCGATGACAGTTGCGGGCTGCTCAACCAACGCGGTCACCGGTAAACAACAACTCAGCCTGGTGTCGGAGTCCCAAGAAATTGCCATGGGCGAGAAGCAATACGGACCTTCTCAACAAAGCCAGGGCGGCCAGTATCAAGTGGATGTAGAACTGAGCCGATACGTTAACAGTGTCGGTCAAAAACTCGCCAAGGTAAGCGACAGACCAAACCTTCCCTACGAGTTTGTCGTGCTTAATAATGACGTACCCAATGCTTGGGCCTTGCCTGGTGGAAAGATCGCCTTCAATCGAGGCCTGCTCGTTCAACTGCAAGATGAAGCTCAGTTAGCGGCCGTTCTCGGTCATGAAATTGTTCACGCCGCCGCCAGTCATAGCGCTCAACAGATGAGCCAGCGTCAACTCATCGGCATTGGTAGCAGCCTAGTATCAGCAGCCGCCAGTCAAAGTCGTTACCGAGGCTTGATTCAACAGGGTGTCGGTGTCGGTGGCCAAGCGTGGACAGCAAGCTACGGTAGAGAGCAAGAACTGGAATCAGATGCTTATGGCATGGAGTATATGGTTGCTGCAGGCTACGACCCCCAAGGCGCGGTAGAGTTACAAGAAACGTTTGTGCGAATATCTCAAGGCAGTCAAAGTAACTGGCTGGACGGCTTATTTGCCAGCCACCCACCATCCCAAGAACGCGTAAAGGCAAACCGAGTACGCGCGGCGCAGATGCCCCCAGGCGTACGAAACAAAGCAGCCTTCGATCGTGCAATGCGTCAACTGCGCAAAGACGCGCCGGCCTATAAAGCCCACCAGCAAGCTCTTGCCGCTGCCAACAATAAAGACCTCGCTAAAGCGGTCGAGCTGACCAACAGCGCCATTAAATTACAGCCTAACGAGGCTATTTTTTGGGATACCAAGGGCAAGCTACTCCTGAACCAAAAGCAGCCCCAGTCGGCAATCAAAGCATTCAGCAAGGCCATTGACCTCAACCCCGGCTATTTTGGGCCTTACGTCGGTCGAGGTTTGGTTTATAAAAATATCGGCCAACACCAAAAGTCACAACTCGATTTTGAGACCAGCTTAAGCATGTTGCCAACTCAGCTCGCTGCGTTTCACTTGGGGGAGTATGAAGCTCAGAAAGGCGACTTGAAAAAAGCGTACAGCTACTATCAATACGCTGCTGGGTCCGGCGGGCAATTAGGCAAAACCGCCCAACAGCGTATGCAGAAAATTTATCCCCAAAAACAGCAAACGAAACAACAACGTTAAATCTCTACCATCAAATACCGTTTAGCTAGACATGACTGGGCAGGGCTACAAATCATCCATTTTGGGTTTGAGCCCAGTAAGGTTCACTTAAATGCACAATGAAATATAGAGTTTACAGCCCAGTGTTTACAGGTTAGCGCTGGGCTAAAATGTAAACGGGCAATGGCCGGGAATCTAACACCTGACAAGTAGCGTGCCTAAATGGAAGCTCAACGGCAGGAGAGAAGCCCCGGTAGTCAGTATAAATACCTGACACCGGAACACACTTGATTGAGAAGCTATACCTAAGGAACCTCTGATCAAGTCCCGCCCGCCTCTGTATGCCCCAAAGGGCGGGCACTAAAGCGGCCATCTACTTTGTCAGCCAGCTTGTAAAGGACCGGCCATTTACGGCGCTGTCTTTCGCGTAGCTAGCCGCTTTAGTGCTCGCAGAGAAC
>Ga0105357_10000926_pt1 | contig 15772 bp, 11 predicted proteins | sample GOMGulsemesocosm_4_FD_83660 | JGI IMG/M metagenome (GOLD analysis project Ga0105357, IMG submission 83660) | Methane-oxidizing microbial communities from mesocosms in the Gulf of Mexico - GOM15B Gulf of Mexico | ecosystem: Environmental > Aquatic > Marine > Cold seeps | place: USA: Gulf of...
ACATTTTGATAAAGTGTTTGTAACTTAACCGCCTCCATTTCCAAGTCGATAGAAAACTCCTTATGGTTATAGTGGCGCCTTTCAGAAACCGTCTTCATGGCCACTGCTTGCGCATATTTCGCTTGTAGTGCTTCTAGCTGGTAGGCAATGGTCGTTTGCTGCTGTTTAGCATCATCCACTTCTTTTTGGCTCGCCGAGTCTAATTTTCCTAGTATATGGTGTCTTACAAAGTTATCGTCGGCGGCGCTAAGCTCTTGTTTTTTACTGGCTATTTGCGCTTTTAGTACTTTAACGTCGGTTTCACTGACCAATTGATAAAGCTTCATTCGCTCCTGTTCAATATGATAAATATCTTTGGCCTGGGTTAATTTATTTTCAGCCGATTGCACACGCATTTTACTGCTGTTTATTTTTTGCAGAAGGGCTGTATTTTCAATGCGAAATATTTCGTCACCTTTATTAAACTGGGTCCCTACTTTATACGCGACGGGTTTAATGACACCTTCGGCGGGCATTCTTAGAGTGTGAATCTTTGGGGTAACCACCGATGTTTGAATTTCCATTTTAACAAAATTGCTATAGATGATGGACGCCAAATAGGCGAAAACAAAAATACCAAAGCCGATATACAAAGCGGTCATTAAAATAGTCTTTAATGGTAGGCGATTAATTGGAATTTCTTCCGAGGGGTTTGGTGTAGGGGAAGTGGAAATAGGGGTAACAGGCACATCGATGCGACAAATCATATCATCAATGGTTGCCATCTTACCTCTGATTAAATCATCGGCAAAATGATTCATTAAGTCAAAAGAGCGCTCAGATAAATCGGTAAACTCCAGAAACAGTGTGCCTGTGGCTTGATCGATCCTAATCACTTTCGCCGTTGCCTTAAACGAAATATCGTAACCTTGAAAAGGCAGGTCTAATGTAAGTGATATTTCACTGGGGATTTCATAGTCGGTATGAGGGCAATCATGGATACATAAACCACTTAAGCTCCAATCGTTAGCCAGTAGAGGAGCCTCCCCTTCAATGCTGACGTAAAGAGGGGCAGACAATCTATGATGTCTGCGTTGGCAAGGTTTTTCCCTCATGATTTTCATAGATACACCTCGTTGTAAGTGTATTTTTGCAAGGAATATACCACTACGAAAAAGTGTTATTTATTAATGGGTTATGGCAATTTTAGGTGAGATTGGTGGGGCATTGTTAGGTGGATTTGCATTTTGCATTTTGCATTTCGCACTCGCGGTTCGCATTTTGCAACTTCCAGTGTGAAAAGAAAATGACAAAAATTTGGAAGGTGTTTCCGGTTGATTAGTGCAGATATGGGGCAGTGATGGGCTTTGCTGCCAGCAAAACCCCAAAAATTCAGGACACAAGCTAGCAAGCCACCTTGATCCTGCAAAAAAATTAGAACTTGGTTAATTAAAGCGCCAGTAATCCCTTTAACTTTTCAATTGTCAAAACACTCTCCACCACATCTGCCAGGCGATCTATTTCTTTATGCTGATGCTGTTGGTAATCAAATGTCTCAGCGCCATCTAATCCGGCCCATGTTAATAAATAATTGAGCATATCGGCAGAGTCAAATATTCCGTGCACATAGCTACCTAATACCTGTTTGTCTTCACTCATTACCCCATCCTGGTGATCACCTAAATCAAACAAGCAGTTATCAAAAGCCGGCCCAGAACTCACGCCGGCATGGATCTCATAACCTTGCAGGGTTAGCTGCGATCCTATTACCCCACCAGCTACATTCAACAACTGCTTTTGTTCCTCAAGGGTGGTTGCAAAGTTCAAGTAGCCAAGGGCCTGCAAACTCTCCTTAGCCCCTTCAATGCCAAGGGGGTCATGAATGCTATTGCCTAACATCTGTAAGCCGCCACAAATGCCCATGACCTTGCCACCGTACCTCAGGTGTTTATCCACAATGGCTTTCCAACCACTGTCACGCAGCCACTTGTAGTCGCCAATAACACTCTTGCTGCCGGGCAAAATCAACAAGTCGCAGCCACTGTATTTTTTTGGGTCTTTGATAAATTCAAAGTCCACTTGTGGATGCAAAGCCAAGGCATCAAAGTCAGTATGGTTACTGATGCGCGGCAGTACCGGGACCACTACTTTTAGCGGACTCTCGGCACTGGCCTGTACTTTAATAGAGATGGCATCTTCCGCTTCTATATGTAAATTCTCTATATAGGGAATCACCGCCAGCACCGGTTTTCCTGTTTTTTCTTCCAGCCAATCAAGGCCTGGCTCTAGCAATTTAATGTCACCACGAAAACGATTGATAACAAAACCCTTTACGCGATTTCTTTCCGATTCACTCAAACAATCCAGAGTGCCGGTTAGGTGTGCAAAGACACCGCCACGGTCAATGTCGGCAACAATAATCACCGGGCAATCTGCTTTCTCGGCAAACCCCATATTGGCAATGTCTCGTGCCCGTAAATTTATTTCTGCCGGGCTGCCAGCCCCTTCCACAATAACCGCCTGATATGCTTGACTCAGTCGCTCATGGGATTGCATCACTGCATTTAATAGTTTGGGTTTATGGTTGTGGTAGAAGTCAGCATCCATATTGGCAATGGCTTTGCCGTGCACAATCACTTGCGCGCCGGTGTCGGAGTTGGGTTTCAATAATACCGGGTTCATGTCGGTGGTGGGGGCGATACAACAGGCTTGTGCTTGCACAGCCTGGGCGCGACCAATTTCTCCACCGTCCTCGGTTACGGCGCTATTAAGTGCCATGTTCTGGGGTTTAAAGGGGGCTACTTTAATACCATGACGGTAAAGGATACGACAGATGGCCGTCACCAAAATACTCTTACCGGCATCCGAGGTGGTGCCCTGAACCATGAGGGTATGGTTGGCTGAAAATGGTGGTAAAGAAGACAAAGTAATGACCCGTTAACATGTATGCCGGCCATTGTAATGCAAGTGCTTATTTGAACAAGTTTTGATTAACGCATTTCATACCAGGCTTTAGGTTTTCTGCGCTTCCAGTTGAATAAAAACATTAAGCTCGCGGCCATCACGCCGGCAATAATTGGCCAATTTATCAATCATGTTGTCATTTAGCTGAGTGCCTTTGGCGATCAATAACATGCCGTCATGATTGAGCAGATCACGATTCACAATGTGGTTTGCCCGAAGCTCCCCTATGGTCACCATGTGGTCAGAATTATGGTGATGTGGCAGGGTTTTTTCTAATTCCAATATGAGTTTTTTATAGAGCCGAAATAAATCTGCGTCATATTTTTTGTGGATAAAACCTTCCATATAGCTCAGTGCGTCATGACTGCTTAAGACCTCTTTAAAATAATGGCCGTGAATCAGTGTCTGATAATCTATGGCCAGCCGTAAAATACGCGACCCCAGGGGAATGGTATTGGCGCTTAACTTCTGTGGCGAGCCGCTGCCATCGTAATTTTCATTTTGATGGCGAATCAATTTGGCGGTGTAGTCCAGGCTATTGAGTGGGGTGAGTAAGTCGGCTCCCAGTACAGAGTGTGCTTGATACTGTTTAAGTTGCTCTGGCGTTAATTCATTCTGTTGATTCAACAAAAGTTGATCGTCAAAGGCCAGTTTGCCCACTTGGTACAGGTGGGCGGCATTGCGAATCTCACCTATGACTTTACTGTCCAGTTTCACCAATTTTGCCAGCGCCACACTGTGGCTCACCACATTGCAGTTGGCTGTGTATGAGCTGGGCATGCGCATGTTAATCAGGTTGCTTATAATTTTAATGGTGGTGTTGTATTGATCCAGCAGCTCCTCTTTGGCCATATCGGCAAAGGAGTTGGCACTGGCCAGTTCGTCACTCACCGACAACACTTGATCCTTGAGGGTTTGGTATTCTTTTAAGTCCGGTGTGATGGCCTGAATACGCAGCTTTTCGGCCACTTCGGCCTCTATGGTGTCGCGCAGTTGCTGGTTGTCCCAGGGTTTGCAGAGGTATTGATGAACCTGGCCCTCATTAATGGCCCGGATGGTACTTTCCTGGTCGCTATAGCCGGTGAGCAAGACGCGGCGACTCTTGGGGGCCAGAATGCAGGATTTAGCCAGGAAGTGAGCGCCGTCCATCTCGGGCATGCGCATATCCGAGATAATCACATCAAACTGGTTGTCGGCCAGTAGGCTCAGGCCTTCTTTGGCGCTATTGGCCGTGGTGACCTCAAACTGTTGGCCGCGAAATACCCGGGCCAAGGCGGTGAGCATCTGGGCCTCGTCATCCACAAACAGTATCTTGCTTGTTTGGCTCATGGGTATATCCCTCTGTCTAGCTGACTATATTTTAACCTGTCTAAGCTGTCTAAGAATGAAATAATCTAAAACCTGCCTATTATTCATGCTGTGGCCTGTGGGTTTTACCTAGAATAAATAGGTAAGGGTTTATATGAGTATTGACCATATTTTAAGGTATGCATGATGAGTGACCCGGTCTTCACCACAGGCGAGGTCGCAAAATACACAGGGGTGAACTTTCGCACCGTTATACGCTGGATAGAGCGTGGCGAATTGTCGGGTTACAAGCTGCCTGGCCGTGGTGATCACAGGGTAACGCTGTCAGCCTTACTGAGCTTCATGGCGGACCACCAAATGCCTGTGCCCAGTGAATTCACCCAACACCATAAAAAAGTGCTGGTGGTGGATGATGACGCAGCCATGGCCAATAGCTTTGCGCGCTTTTTAAAGCAGGATGGCTGGCTGACGCAGGTGGCGGTGGATGGTTTTGAGGCGGGTTTAGCCCTGGGACAATGGCAACCCAGGTTAATGATACTGGACTTAAAAATGCCTCATATGGATGGTTTAAAAGTGCTGCAGCTCACTCGAACAAACTTCACATCTGCGCAATTAAAAATACTGGTGGTGTCGGCCCAGGGAATGGACAAATTGCAGTCAGCAATAGACATGGGAGCCGATGATATTCTTGAGAAACCCATCGAAAAAGAGCCGTTTATGAAGGTGATTCGTCACTGGTTTGGGAGGGAAGATGAATTTAGATCAGTATAAAGCGGCGCTGGATGAAGAGCGGGAAAAAAGACAGGTTAGCGAAAAGTTGCTGGATGAAAAATCCCGTGAGGTAGAGAGCAGCATCGCCATGATGCAACATCAATTTGATAACCTAATTGAGCAAAAAAAAGAAAGTGACTACCTGTTGGCGGTGGCCAGGCTAGCGCAAGGTGACGAGAGCCTGTCGGCCATGGTGAAAGTCTTTTTAAAGGAAAGCATGGTGTTTATGGGCGCAAAATTAGCCCGCTATAGTTTCCTACAAGACAAAAAACTGGTGGCGGGAGATGTGTTGGGGGGGGATGAGGTGCCGTTTTTAAGCAGTGGCCTATATAAAGAGATTTATGCCAAAAAGGATCGTTTTATTCTTGCTGTGAAAGATCTTAAACATGAAAAGATCACGCCGGTATTGGAGCGGATTCAGGTGGACAATATGGCATTTTTGCCCATAAAACGGTTCACCAAGGTGGCCACCATTTGTGAGTTTTACTTTGATAAAAGCAGTGAACTCAACAAAAATAAACTGGATCAGTGTTTGGTGGCCAGCTATCAAATAGGGGCCATATTGGAGCGTGTGGCCAATAAAAAGAAAATAGAGGAAAGCTATCAGGAAATAAAGGCCAGTCATGAAAAATTAAAACAGGCTCAATCGCAACTGGTGCACTCGGAGAAGATGGCATCTTTGGGGCAATTGGCGGCAGGTGTGGCCCATGAGATAAACAACCCTATTGGTTTTATCATGAGTAATGTGGATACCCTTAAAGATTACTCCCAATCCTTGCGTGAATACTTCGAATTGAGTCAGCAGTATATGTCCAAACCTCAACAATGCATTGAGGAAAAGATGATTCAATTGGATAAAAAACAGGATTTTGAATTTATTTTAAAAGATATTCATGAATTAATCAGTGAATCGGAAGGGGGCCTAAAGCGAGTTAAGGATATCGTGGCCAACTTGAAGTCATTTTCCCGTTCAGATGACGAAACCACCGATTCATTTCAAATAAACGATTGCGTTGAAAATATAGTTAAGGTGGTGTGGAACGAATTGAAATACCACGTAACCTTGCACAAACACCTAAATAGCCAGTTACCCCGGGTCGAAGGTCACGAAGGTCAGATCGGCCAGGTCATTATGAATATCTTGGTGAACGCCGCCCAATCCATAGAGGGTGAAGGGGACATTCATATACATACCCGAAAGTCTGGTGAAAAAATAATTATAGATATAAAAGATAATGGCAAGGGCATGAGCACAAGTGTTCAGGAAAAAATATTTGATCCGTTTTTTACAACTAAGGGGGTGAGCGAGGGAACCGGTTTGGGCTTGTCCATTTCATACGGCATTATTGACAAACATGGTGGCAGCATAGACGTAGACTCCAAGGTTGGTCAGGGTACCTGCTTTAGTATTGCCTTGCCCATTAGCAATTAATACTGTGAATTTATTGCTTATTTAAGCGCGCTCTTTAGAGTGTTAATTTCTTGTTGTTGTTCGCGGATGATGGTTTGTAATGTTTGAATCTGTTGTGATTCTTGGTTTTGCGTGTCGGCCACCAAGTCACAGATGATGGTTTTAAGTTCATCGTTATCCCATGGTTTACTAATGAAGTGGCAAATACCGCCCTTGTTCACCGCATCCACCACGGCTTCAATGTCGGCATAACCAGACATGATGATACGCTTGGTTTGTGGGTAGTGTTGTTTTACCTGTTGTAAAAATTCGGCGCCACTCATGTGAGGCATACGCATATCAGATATCACGATATTCACCGATTTTTCAGCCAGTATGTCCAGGCCCTGCTGGCCACTGTCAGCGGTTAAAATATCATAGGGCTCTCTTCTTAATAGGCGTTTCAAGGTACTGAGAATACTCAGTTCATCATCTACAAATAATATGGTGATATTGTCCACAATTGAGCCCTATCTATATTAATTCCACTACCCCTTTCATATGAATAGACCAAGACCGCTGGCTTCGCCATTGTCACGACTGTTTTATATTCTAATTGAAGCGAGCACAGCAAGAACTTGCTGAATGACTAGGGTTTAGTAATAGGCAGCAGTATAGTAAAACAACTGCCCTTCCCCGGTTGGCTGCTCACGGTGAGGGTGCCACCGTGTTTCTTGATAATGCCCTGTGATATGGACAGGCCCAAACCTGTGCCCTTGCCAATACTCTTAGTGGTGAAGAACGGGTCGAACAATTTCAATATATCGGAATCACTAATGCCACTGCCATTATCACAGATGGAAATTTGAATTTTGTCTGCCACTTGTTCACTGGTAATAGAGACTTCGCCCTTTACCGTAATGGCGTCACAGGCGTTAATCAGCAGGTTCATAATGACCTGACTAAGCTCTCCCGGATGACAGCTATATTCAGGCAGGGTTTTTAATGTTTTAGCCAGTTTGCACTTGTATTTCAGTTCATTCCACACCAAACGCAATGCCGTTTCAATAACCTCTTCGTTTATATCCACCATTTTTTTATCGGCATCGTCCACCCGTGAAAAACTCTTTAAATCCTCAACAATTTTTTGAATGCGTACCGCGCCATTAATGGAGTCGTTCAATAGCTCATCCATGTCATTTAAAATATATTCCAAATCTTGATCTGTCTTAATAGTATTTACCTGCAACAGGGCCTGTTTAATTTTTTTGTTTTCTGATTGCTCAATAGCGTCCTCCAACTGGGAGTAGCCTTTAAATATTTCCTGTAAGCTGTGTTCATACTCCTTTAGTACCTTCAGGTTGCCCATCACATAGCCGGTGGGATTATTAATCTCGTGGGCAACGCCGGCCGCCAATTGGCCCACCGATGCCAGCTTTTCGGAGTGTACTAATTGCTGCTGCTGACTTTTTAATTTTATATGGGCGGTCTCAAGCTTGGTATTGCTGTGTTTTAGTTCGTATTCGGCCTGTAGACGCACCTGAACCTGTTGCTGCAGGCTTTCTTTGGAGTGCAGCAAGCGACGGGTATATTCATGCCCCTGACGTACTCGTTGCAAATTTAACATCAGGTAGCCACTTAACAGCAGTGTCAGCAGTAGGCTAATACACAGGGTTAACCAGGGCCCAAAGTTACGGCCATTTTGCAGGTACCGTTGGCTGGGCGTGCAGATGACGCGCCACTGGCGACCGGCCACGGTAAAGCTTTCACTGTGCTGCAAGGGATGTCGGCTTAACCAGTCCCTGTCCTGGCTATGCATGGATCCCTGCGGCGGATAGTGGGCCAGAAAACGTTTATCACTGGGGGCCGAGTCATCAAACAGACTAATATTAATGTCCAACGGATCCAGATAATTCACCGCACTGGTGAGGATATCGCCGATACGAAATACCCCCAGGGCAAATCCTCGTAAACTTGTACTGCCATTGTGATAAACCGGTAAAAACACCAAAAACCCCTGTTGTTTTCCCACCTCTTGTACCAATGTGATGCGGGCACTGGCCAGCATCAGACCATGATCACTGGCCTGTTTAAGGGTCGCCAGGCGGGTGTCATTGGACGCCAGATCAAAACCCACGGCCGCCTCATTGCCGGCAAAAGGCTCCACATAATAAACCGGGTAATATTCGGCTCGAATGGCCGCTGCTACCATGGATCCCTGCACTTGCCGTTGCGTTATTTGGTACTGAGTCAAACCGTCCTGTTGGGCATTAAATTCGTGTTGTTGGCGCTGGTTTTGGGTCACCCTGGGGATCCATTCCAGCGCTTGAATGGCCGGGTTATGGGCCAGGAAGGGTTGTACAAAGGCGCGAAATTGTTCACGGCTAATTTGGTCACTGGCTGTATAAAACGCCCCCAGCGTTTCCACCTCGTAGAGGCTGGCATTTATCTCCTGTTGCAATAGGGTGATACGATCCTTAGCGGCTTCTAAAAAGCGGCTGTTGATGCGCTCATCCTCATATTGCTTGGCACTAAAAAATAGTTGTAGTGAAATAAGCAGGCCAACTGTAAAGATGATGGCCAGCCCCATATATTGCCAGTGTGCAGCCGCCTGGGCTGGTTTGGTAATATTTATATTGGCAGGATTGTGCATAGACATGTCCTTGAGGTGAAGCTGTCTGTTATTTTCGGCTGTTAATAAACCAGTATCTTTATTTGGGCTCCGTTAAATATAGGTTACGACTTCCCGTTTTAGATGATTGAAGGTTAGCGGGTACAGCATCTTAAATGGACTTGTGATGCTGAACCCTGCAACCATCAAGATTAACTGACGCGCCCGTAGTCGTCGGAAAATCGTACGATGTCATCCTCTCCCAAGTAAGCCCCGGTTTGCACCTCAATTAATTCCAATGGAATACTGCCGGGGTTTTCCAGGCAATGTACCGCTTCGATGGGAATATAGGTTGATTGGTTTTCGGTTAAAAACCAGGTGTCATCGTTGATGGTAATCTTGGCAGTACCCGATACCACTATCCAGTGCTCGGCGCGATGATGGTGTTTTTGTACCGACAGTTTTTTACCCGGGTCCACCGAAATATGTTTAACCTGAAAGCGGTTGCCGTTATCGATAGAATCAAATTTCCCCCAGGGCCTAAACACTTTTCTATGACTCTCGTGTTCCTTGCGGTGCCTGAGTTTTAATTCGCTCACCACCTCTTTGATGCTTTGCACCTGATTACGGTTGGCCACCAATATGGCATCTGCCGTTTCGATCACCACCACATCATCAACTCCTACCAGGGATACCAGCCGGTTACTGCTGTGCACAAAGTTGTTATGGCTGTGCTGGCAGATCACATCTCCCTGGCAATGATTACCTTCACCATCTTTTTGCGCTAATTCCCAAACCGCCGACCAGGATCCAATATCCGACCACTGTGAGCCCAGAGTGACCACGGCCGCTTTTTGGGTTTTTTCCATCACCGCGTAATCGATGGAGTCAGAGGGGCACTGACTGAACACCTCCTCATTTAATCGAGTAAAGACGCTTCCATCCTTATTTTCTATTAAGGATTTAGCACAGCAATCGATGATGTCCGGGGCGAACTTTGAAATCTCTTCAAGAAACACCGAGGCTTTAAACAGGAACATGCCGCTGTTCCACAGGTAATTGCCTGCTTCGATAAAACTTTCGGCTGTTTGGTGATCGGGCTTCTCGATAAAGTAATCAACTTCATAACAATCCTTGGAAATTTCATTACCCTGCTGAATATAGCCGTAACCGGTTTCCACATGATCGGGTTTAACCCCTATGGTGACTAACTTATTGTTTTCTGCCAGCTTCATGGCCTTTTGCAATATGTGATGAAAGTTAGCCTCTCCCTTAATTAAGTGATCTGCCGGGGTGACAAATAAAATGGGATTGTCACCATTTTGGCTGGCGACCAACGCCGCCAGTGTAATGGCCGCCGCCGTATTTTTACATTCAGGTTCCAGTATGATGTTCTGGGCCGTTTGGGTTATCTCGCTCATTTGCTCGGCAAGAATAAAACGATGGTTTTCATTGCACACCAAAATGGAAGGCTGACATTGCTCAGGCATGCGCATAAGCGTGGTTTGAAAGGTTGAGTGACCCTCATCAATTAAATTTAAAAATTGTTTAGGGTAGTTAGATCTTGATAGGGGCCACATGCGTGTGCCGCTGCCACCACATAACACAACCGGAACTAAATTATTCATGATACTTCTCCTATTATCTGAAAATGCCCTGTTACCAGCAAATGCCCTGGTACTGAGCGTTAGATTCCACGGCGCGTTCAACGCCCACCAGGTCGATGATTTTTTGGTCTTTATTCGCTAACCGGCAGGCCAGCTCACTGTATTCATCGTCGTGGGCAAGAATGATAATGTCGCTGTGTTTAATAAAATCGTTTATGTGCAGGCTACGCTTGTTATGAATGGCTGCATTGGTTTCCTTGTCTTCATGGAATGTGTATTGGCAGCTCACCAAGGGATCAAAGAAAGTCACATTTAGCCCGCTGTCTGCTAATTTATGCAGCAGTCTTTCATTGGGACTTTCGCGCATATCATCGGTGCCGGCTTTAAAGGTTAGGCCGCAAATACCAATGTTTTTCTCGCCAGATTCTTTCACCATCGCCACCTCATGTTCGATGTGGGCATCGTTAGATTCAACGATACCATTAATGAGTGGGGTATCTATGGCCAACGATTTTGCCAGTTGTTTTATGCCGCGAGTATCTTTGGGCAGGCAAGAGCCCCCATAGGCAAAACCCGGTTTTAGATAATAAGGGGAAATATTTAGTTTGGTATCTTTGACAAATATCTCCATCACCTCCTGACTGTCCACATGTAGGGCATGGCACAGGCGGCCAATTTCATTTGCAAAACACACCTTAGTAGCGTGCCAGGTATTATCTATGTACTTAACAAATTCGGCAGCGGCAATGGTGGTAATATGAATCTCAGCATCGATATCGGAAAATAGTTTTGATGCGGTGGTGGCGCTGTGTGTATCTATGGTGCCAATCAAGGTGAGGGGGGGATGATAAAAATCCTGAATGGCGGTGCTTTCGCGCAAAAATTCAGGATTAAAACACACCCCAAAATCAAGCGAGCGCTCTTTTCCGGCATACAGTTCTATAATAGGCAGTAGTTTTTCTTCTGTGGTGCTGGGCGGCACAGTGCTCTTGAAAATAATGGTGTGGTATTCTTTCTTTTGGCGTAACGCCATACCAATTTCTCGGCAAACCGTTTCCAGAGCGGTGAGTTTGCATCCACCTTCGCTGTCACTGGGGGTGCCCACACTGATGATTGTGATATCACTTTTAAAAACGGCGTCAATGATGTCGTGGGTGGCAGATAGTTTGTTGTTGATGAGGCCTAATTGAATGTCTTTTTCCAGGCCCTCCTCGAAGATAGGGGAGATGCCGGAGTTAATGTTGTGTACCTTTTTTTTATCGCTATCCACCCCTATGACCGAATACCCCATCTTGGAAAAACAGGCACTGGTGACGGCCCCCACATAACCCAATCCGATGACACTAATAGTGGGTTTTTGTTGGCTAGGTTTAGTGTATTCATCCAGCTCATAAACATTTTGCAATACGTTTTTAGCCGTACTGCATGGATTAATGATGTGTTGGTTTTGTTCGGTCATGTTAATTACTCGATGGTTGCTGGTTGTACTCAAGGTGACTCAAATTACATGCCATTGAACCTAACTTTGTTAAAAATCATTTAAAATCAATTGCTTGGTTAAGGTGTATTTGGCCTTTCTGTCTTGGCCGGGTAACGTCTGCATTGCAAAATGCCTAATGTTTTGCAAATTGCGAAAAAGCTTTTTCATTCTGCATGGTTATCCTCACTATTATATTTTCAGTTTTTTCAGGTTGGCTTGTTTACTCAATAGAAACAAAGGCTTAGGCGTTGTTGTAAAGACTGGTATCGCTGTTGCAATAGTTAGGTATTAGTTGTTCGTGCTGGAATAGTAATATGAAGATCTCCAGAGAAAAGCCCTCACAAAGACGTCATCACCGGGTGAGCACCCCTATCGATATCGTCATCGATGATCAGCTCTATAATGTATCCGACTGGAGTTTGGGCGGTTTTAAAATTGATACCTGGATCGATAATGGCCTCACCCCGGGGGATGAATTTGAGTGTAATTTCTCCCTGCCTTTCCAGGGTTTTTTCGTGGCCTTTAATATCAGCCTTACTGTAATTCGTGCAGATAGCGGTGTATTGGCCGCTAAATTTGTTGAGTTGAGTGATCGACAAACCGAACTGTTAGAGCATTTTGTGGAAGAGCTATTACGGGGCAACATGACTTCAGTAGGGGATACCATATTACGCATCGACTCCCCCGTAACTCCAGTTTCCACTGCGCCCGATCCTAATCCAAAGGGCGAATTACCCATAAAACGCTGGCCTGCAAAGCTGCTCATCATGACGTCTATTTATGGCTGTATGGGGGTGCTGCTATTTACCTATATTCTATTCACTGTGTGGGCCAATTTTTTATCCCTGGAAGTGGAAACCGGTGTGGTCACCGCCCCCATAGAGGCGGTGGTGTCGTCAACCGATGGCAAGATTAGAAAAGTGTCGGCCACCATAGACCAGCTAATTCCCCGCGGTGCCCCCCTTATTGCTATTGAAAGTCCTGCCATTGAAGAAAACTTGGAGCGAGCGCGCATTAAAATAAGCCGTAATAAATTATTGCTGGAGCGCCTGCGCCAAGAGCGGGAAGTGGCGATGGCTCAGATGAAAGATTTAAAAGGGTATTCAAATTTGAAATATGAAAAATTGGAATTGCATGTGGATACCCTCAGAAAAGAAGAACGCATGGCACACTTGCAGGATGATCGAATTCAGGCGCTTTTTTATCAGGGTTTTGCCTCCAAGCGGGATTCTGATGTGGCCGCGAGCGAGCATGCCAGTATTAAGCGAGAAGTATTGTCGGCGGTGAATGAGTTGAACAAACAAGGTCGGGCCTTACGCAGTCTTGAGCATGGACGCTATTTTTCAGGTGATCGTTTTGAAATTGATATGAATAACCTTAACGCAGAAATTGATCAGGTTAAAAATAATATCACTATGGATACCCAGGAATTATTGGCCCTGTATGAACACAAGGAAGACCTTAACCTTTATGCCCCGACCAAAGGGCGCTTAGTTGAATTATTAAAACACTCAGGCAGTGGCACCAAACGCGGTGAAACCATCGCTATTTTTGAACGGGATGAACAACGACAATTGGAAGTGTTTCTTACTCAACAAGAAATACTGGGTATTAAATTAAATCAGGTGGCGCGGGTATATTTTACCTCCATTGATGTGGCGGTGGATGCTGTCGTCACTCATATTGACCGCGCCTATAACGCCATCGATTCAGTAGACGCAAAATTCACATGGCACGATAATCGGGATCGAAATTCAAAGGTCACATTAAAATTTGTAGGGTTAGAAGATCACCATCACTTAACCAAGATCACACCCGGTTTACCTGCGGTGGTTAATTTTCCTAATGTGAGTATGGGCATTTTGGGCGATTTTATTCGCTCCTTTAAGCTCCAAAGTAAATCACCCTCTAATAATGGCAATGCGTATGGCCCAACTATCTAAAGATAACCGCTGTCTTAAAAGCGGTTCAGTTAATAGCAATACGCCTAAAAAATGGGGGGCGGCTGCCTATTACAAATTATTTATTTATATAAGTCTGTGTTACGTATTGGTGATTAATGTCCCCAATATAATGTGGGACCCGGTGTTGTTGCAGGTAACGATCGTGGTGGGCACCATTGGTATTTGGCGTTATTCCTGGTGGTTTGTGCACATGGTGCGTGCCGAAATTTATGCCCGTATTCGTTATCCTAAAATCCGCTATCAGGCCGACAAGGTTTGGCATGAAGGCTGGCGTCCGCCTCATATTCATTTCCTGATGACTACTTTGCATGAGCGCCGCGATACCACAGAATTAGTGTTAAACAGTATATTAAGAGAGATTAGGGACACCAAATTACCCGCGACTATCTGGTTGGGGTCGGGGGACAATTACGACGAAGACATCATGATGCAATACCTGCGTCAGTATGGGCGCGACCTGCCGGTGGAGCTTATATTTATTCGCCAAAACGTTTCGGGTAAACGCATGGCTATAGGTTTGGTATTGCGCGCCATGAGTCGGCGTGGCATCGGCAAGGACGACATGGTGTGTTTCATGGACGGCGATGCCATTTTTGCCCCTGGCATTGTGCAAAAATGTACCTCGGTATTTGCCGTAGACCCGGCATTACAGGCCATTACCACCAATGAAGAGGTATTGTGTTTTGGCCCTAAGTGGATGGGTATCTGGCTCACCATGCGCTTTGCACAACGGCGTGTGGCCATGCAATCTCATTCCATGTCTAACAAAGTATTAACCCTTACCGGGCGCATGTCTGTGTTTCGCGCCAACCACCTCACTCGTTATGAATTTATTCGTAAATTGGAAGCCGATCATTTGAACCACTGGCTATGGGGAGAGTTTCGATTTTTATCCGGCGACGATAAAAGCACCTGGTATTACATGTTAACCAAGGGCGCCAAGATGCTCTACCTTCCCGATGCCATGGTATACACGGTGGATGAAGTGGAGGGTTCTGGTTTTGCGCGTATGACCGAAAATTTTCACCGCTGGTCGGGCAACATGTTACGAAATGGTTCTCGAGCATTGGCTTTGGGGCCTCGCAAGGCGGGATTTTTTATCTGGTGGTGTGTATTGGATCAGCGTATCGCCATGTGGACCATGCTGGTGAGTCCCGTGGTGGCAGTAACAGCCAGTTTGGTGGTGGAGCCGGCCTACATTCTTACATATTTTGTGTGGATTTTATGTTCACGCATGGCCTTGTCGTTGTTTTTATTTCGTTATACAGATCAAGTTTATATCAGTTTCCCCCTTATTTTATACGTCAATCAATTACTTAATGCGGTGGTGAAGGTGCATTGTTTTTTTAGGTTATCCCAGCAGCGTTGGAGCAATCGTGGTAATCAATGTGCGGGCATGGGGCATAGCCTGGATGACAAAATTCGTAACGGTATCGCGTCCTGGGTGACGGCGGTGTGGGTGGGAGGGCTAGTGATGTTTGTATGCCTGTATTGTGAAATTCTTCACGTGCCCAGTTACCAAAGTTTAATGGCTCTCTTGATCACATGATCTAATTATATGAGCTCGCTATTTTGAAAAACAGTTTACAAAAATGTGTTCACACTAGGAGCGAACACAAATTTCAGGGAAGACTGCAACAGGAGACATTTCCATGTCACAGGCAGTTAAAACACTTATAGGCACCAGCGAAGCGGACA
>Ga0105357_10000928_pt1 | contig 15753 bp, 11 predicted proteins | sample GOMGulsemesocosm_4_FD_83660 | JGI IMG/M metagenome (GOLD analysis project Ga0105357, IMG submission 83660) | Methane-oxidizing microbial communities from mesocosms in the Gulf of Mexico - GOM15B Gulf of Mexico | ecosystem: Environmental > Aquatic > Marine > Cold seeps | place: USA: Gulf of...
GGATTATTGCAGGTTTGATGGTATGAAAAGCTTACATCTTGTATTTCAAGGCTTAACAAACCCTGTTACCGTTTTTATTGTACCTAAAAATGAGCAGCTCGCTTTTAATAAAAAGTTTAATGATGAAAGTTTATATGGTGAATCTCTTAGCTTTAAGCATGCGAATGTAATTATTGTTGCTGATAAAAATGAATCATTAAACCAATGGCAACGTTCGATTGAAGATAACATTACTTGGGCAATATAGCTTTTTTATAATTAAAAAATAAATATTATCAAGTGAAACTCTATATTCGAAATGACCCAACAAAGCATTAAAAAGTATTTTGATTATAATTTACAATGCTTTTTGTTGAACGTTTATACCTGAATAATTTCCTTTCTTTTAAGTAGCTCAAGTATAGCATCAGCAGAAATAGGTTTAGAATAATAGTAACCTTGAATATTTTCACAACCATTTTCAACTAAAAAGTCTCTTTGTTCTTTAGTCTCAACACCTTCTGCAATAACGTTAAGATTTAAACTTTTTGCAAGTGCTATTACTGCTTTTGTAATTCCAACATCTTCTTCATCATTAGGCAAATTCCTTACAAATTCTTGATCTATTTTTAGCTTATCAATAGGCAGCCTTTTTAAATATGCGAGTGATGAATAACCCGTACCAAAATCATCTATCGCTAATTTTATGCCTAAATCACTTATTTGTTGGAGTACTTTTATAGCCTCTTCTGGATTAGTCATAACCTGACCTTCCGTTACTTCAAGTTCAACCCATTTTGACTTACAACCTGTTTCTTTCATCATGTTTTTCAAAGTACTTAAAAAATCTTTTTTATTGAGTTGCTTTATTGCAAGGTTCATAGCGAGTACTCCAGGGTTTAATCCTTCTTTATACCATTGCACTACTTGAGACATTGCCGTTCTCATTACATATCTATCAAGCTCTATAATTAATCCTGTTGATTCAGCTAGAGGTATGAACTTAGCAGGCGATATAATACCTTGAGTTGGATGCTGCCACCGAACTAATGCTTCCATACCAATAAGCTTATTATTTGTTCCATCCACTTGAGTCTGGTAATAAACCACAAACTCTTCTTTTTTAAGAGCTTCTCGTAGGCTAGTTTCCATAATAACTCTCTCAAACGCTAATTCTGTCATCATAGCATTATAGTATTGATAGTTATTTCTTCCTTCATTTTTAGCTTTATACATTGCAGAGTCTGCGAACTTTAGGAGGTTCTGTGTTGACACTCCATCATCTGGATAAATGCTAATTCCAATACTACTTGATACATACAAAACATTATCATTAACGTTCATCGATTGAGATAATGAATGTAATAACTTATCAGCGATAAAAGAAGCATCTTGAATTTGAGTTAAATCTTCTAATATTACTGTAAATTCATCTCCACCAAACCTTGAGATTGTATCCTCTCCTCTTATAACCTTTTTTAGCCTTGACGTTACTGTTTTTAGTATCTCATCTCCAACATCATGACCTAGAGAGTCATTAACCTCTTTAAAGTGGTCAAGGTCAATGAATAATAATGCAAATTTTAAATTATATCTTTTCGATTTTTCTATTGCTTGAGACACTCTGTCATTAAAAAGAACCCGATTAGGAAGCCCTGTTAGGGCATCGTGATGTGCTTGATGATCCAATATATTCTTTTGTTTTTTTAGCTCTTCTTCTGTTTGCCTCTGCCTAGATATATCGGCATAACTTCCAAGTACACCGATAATTTTACCCTCTGCATTTCTTAATGGTACTTTTGAAGTTAATAAAGTTGTTATAGAGCCATCCTCATTTGTTTGAGACTCTTCAAAGTTAATGTTTGAAATACCGCTACTCATTACTTTCATATCATCAGCTCGATATATCTCAGCTTCTGTTTTACCCCATGGAAGGCTAAAATCATTTTTACCGACAATATCATCAAGTGATTCTACTTTAGCATCATTAAGAAATAATTTATTCGCTCCAAGGTAGTCAAGGTTTACATTTTTCCAAAAAATTCTGACAGGAACAGTATCTACAATATTTTGTAAAAGTGTATACTGGTGAGCCAATTTATCTTCAGCCTCCTTCCTTTTAGTAACATCAAGAATATAAGCAACATAAGCATCATGACCTTCAAACTTGGTAGGTTGTAGATAAATATCAGCATTATATTTTGAATTATCTTTACGCTGATGAACAATAGAAAAATGTATATTTTCCTTACCTTCTTCAGTTATTGGTTTTAAAAGCTCAATAAAATCATGTAAAGCCAATGTTGGCTTTATATCTATAGGTGTCATCTCAAGCATTTCTTCTTGTGAGTAGCCCATGTTTTTTTGAGCACCTTTATTTATATAGAGGTATTTAAAATCATGAGCATCAAAAATATAAATTTCATTCGCTGAATTATCTAAAATTTTTCCTCGTTGAGCTGATCTAAACTCTAACTCTTTATCCTTACTCACATCTGTATGCGTACCAATCATACGTGTAGCTTTTCCATCTTCATCAAAAAAAGCTTTTCCACGGTCTAAAATCCAAACCCAATGACCACTTTTATGCTTCAGGCGGTGAATGCCTTCATAGTATTCAGTCTTTCCATCAATATTTTCTTGTAAGCCAATCATTGTAGGTGTTAAATCATCAGGATGAACACGGCTATCCCAAGTAGAAAATTCATTTTTAAGCTCGTTATCACTGTAACCTATCATCTGTTTCCATTGAGAAGATAAGTAGACCTCATTAGTAACAATATTCCAATCCCAAATACCATCTTTAGATCCTAAAAGAGCAAGTTCCATGCGTTCTTTTAATACTTCATTTATCTCCTGATTTTTTTGAAGTTCATCCTTTATTAAGTGTTTCTTTGTGTCATCTTGAAAAACTAAAACTGTACCAAAAATTTTTCCATTGCTATCTTTTATAGAAGCAGCTGAGTCACTTATTATATATTCTTTACCCGATTTGCTTATAAGCTTTGTACCATTAGATATCAGTTTTGTTAAATTATTATAAAGTACATCATCAATAGGCGTTTGGATCTTTTTACCTGACTTAATATTCCATAAATTTAAAACATCATCTACATGTACTCCTTTTACTTCTGCAGTTGTCTTTTCAGTTATTTTCTCTGCTATATTATTTAAAAATGTTATATGTCCATTTAAGTCAGTAATAACTACTGCATCACCGATTGATTTTAGCGTTACAATTGCTTTTTCTTTCTCTTCAAAAAGAGAGTTCTCATAATGTTTTTGTTTTCTTTTAGATATAAATAGAATAATAATGATCGAAAAGTTAATTAATAAATAAAAAACAATTAACCATTTAAACAAAGTATTTTTATTTACAACATCAGCTTGAATATTTTTATTAATAAGAGCCGTTAATCTATCTATCTTATCTATAATATTTTCAAACTCACTATCAAACTTTTGGTCTAAAACACTTCCAACATAAGATTGTTTAGAATCACTCCATCTAGTTTTAGCCATCGTTAAAAAATTATGTAGCTTTGTTTCTATCTGTTCTAACTGCTCTAAATAAGCTTTATCCTCACTACTTACAAAAGCACTTTTAATACTTAATGTATAAATATAAAAAGATTTATGTTCTAGCGGTATAAATACATCTTTTTCAATATTAATAGAAGTATCACCAGCTATAGCCTCTTCAAGCCATAAGTGAGAATCAAATAATTGATTTTTTAAACTGTTCGTTTCAGAGATAAGAGGTAGATACTTTTCTATCGCCTTATTCCAACTAAAATGAATTGAGACAATAAAAAATAGATTTATAAAAAATGCAATAAATATACTAGAAATGAGCAGTGTGTTTTTATTTTTTAACATTGATTATCCTTTATACATATAATGTATTAAATCAAGTTTATTGAGCAAAAGCCTTTAAATTTGGACTTTTTATTTTCACTTAACAGCATAATAAGTGTTCTTCACAAAACACTTATAATTCCGTAACCTTCTATACTATGGTTGATATAAGTCAACCATAGTATAGTTAAAAAACAATCAAGTACCACAAAATGTTTGATAATAGCGATCACTATCAACAGGAGTATCTTGGTATTTTTCTGTATTTTTAAGCTGATGATAAGGTGATCGTAATACGGTTAGAAACTCTTCTACTTTCTTTTTATTCTTCATTATTTCAGCTTCGTTTTCTTGAACATCATCAAAACCTGATAAAATAGTTTCCACATGATGGTTTCTTGGAATAACAACAGGGTTACTTTGATGCATTAAAGTAATACTTTTTCGAATATCACCTTGATCATTTAAACACTTTTGCCATTGCTCAAACCAAACTCCAAGTGTACTTATTAATTTATCATTAACCTTAGAGCTATCAAGAGAATGCGTTAATTCAAAAAATGTTTTGGTATAATCTAATACCTTGTCTTGCATAATTATCAGCAAGTCATTAATTAATATTTTATGCTCTCTTTTCTTCTGCAAATCTTCTGACATTAACCCTAATTTTTTAGCGTACATATCAAAATAAGCAGTTTCAAATTTGTCTGTAAATTGACGAATCAAAGGTTCTACTTTTGCTAAGGCTATATTTTCATCTTCATCAACTAATGGCAACAAGCAATCTGCTAAGCGTGCCATATTCCATTGAGCTATTTCGGCTTGTTTTCCAAAAGCATAGCGCCCTTGTTGGTCAATAGAGCTAAAAACAGCCTTAGGATTATACTCTCCAAGCATAGCACAAGGACCAAAATCGATAGTTTCACCTGAAATAGCAGTATTGTCTGTATTCATAACACCATGAATAAACCCTACTCGCATCCATTGAACAATTAATTCAATTTGTTTCTCAATCACTTTTTCTAAAAATAAAACGGTTTTTTCTGCTAAAGGTAAGCCTTTATCAATATCAGAATAGTGGCGACTAATTGCATATTCAGTTAATTGCTTTAATGACGTAATATCTTTACGTGCGGCAAAGTATTGAAATGTACCAACACGAATATGGCTTGAAGCAACGCGTGTCACAACGGCACCTGCTTTAGCCAAACCACGATACAATATTTCTCCCGTAGTCACTACGGCTAAACATCTCGATGTAGGAACACCAAGTGCAAACATAGCTTCACTCATAATATATTCTCTTATAGCAGGACCTAGTGCGCATTTTCCATCACCTTGCCTTGAGAATACTGTTTTTCCTGAGCCTTTTAGTTGGATATCTTTATGATGACTTTCTTTATCAACTAATTCACCTAATAAATGAGCTCTGCCATCACCTAACTGAGGGTTAAAGTGTCCAAACTGATGACCTGAATATGCTAAAGCAATCGATTCTGAGCCTTCAAATAAACGATTGCCTGAAAAGTATGCTGCTAGGCATTTTTCATCTTTAATTAATGACAATGGTATTTGAAGGTTTTCAGCAAGATTATTATTAAATAATAATAATCTTGGGTTCGAAACCTTAGAGGGTGCTATTCGTTGATAAAAAGCACTTCCTAACTCAAAATAGCTATTTGTAAATTTCAATTTATTTCAATTCAACTAGGTTATTATGAATGTTGCTTGAGCATTTCATTAAATTTCGATACTAACTCAGGATCTTTGTTTGGCGATGCTTTACTCACGATAAAAATAACTAAAGTGCATAAAATAAATCCTGGCACTATTTCATACATCACTGAACTTAATGATTGTCCGTTTAGTGTAATTGGAGCATAAATCCAAAATAGTACCGTTGCAGCACCTGTTATCATACCAGCTAATGCCGCATTTCTTGTCATTGCTTTCCAATACAAACTACCGATAACAACAGGGCCAAATGCAGCACCAAAACCAGCCCAAGCATTACTGACTAAACTTAAAATAGAGCTATCTCGATCATAAGCTAGAAATATGGCAACTAATGCAACCAAAAATACAGAAATACGTCCTACCAGTACTAATTGTTTTTCACTTGCATCACGGTTTAAAAATGCTTGATAAAAGTCACCCGTTAAAGAACTAGATGTTACTAATAATTGTGATGATATTGTGCTCATAATTGCTGCCAATATTGCGGCTAATAAAAAACCTGCAATAAGTGGACTAAATAATATTTGCGATAAAACAATAAATACAGTTTCAGCATCATCAAGCTTTATGCCTGTTTTAGCAACATACGCAATACCAGCAAAACCAGTAGCCGTTGCACCAATGATAGTAACAATCATCCAACTCATACCTATTCGTCTAGCCACAGGCATGTCTTTAACACTACGAATTGCCATAAATCGTACAATAATATGTGGCTGCCCAAAATATCCTAGTCCCCATGCCATCGATGAAATGATTCCAAGCAAACTGACACCACTAAATATATTTAATAGCTCTGGGTTAATACTTTTAATAGTGCCGTGCATTTCACTTAGACCACCGACTTCATTAATGGTAACTATAGGAACTAAGATCAAAGCGATAAACATAATACAGCCTTGCACAAAATCAGTTAAGCTTACCGCTAAAAAACCACCAAACAATGTATATGAAACAACAACCCCAGCCGTTATATATAAACCTATTTCATAATTCAAACCAAAAGAACTTTCAAATAACTTACCACCTGCAACAATGCCACTTGAAGTATAAAGAGTAAAAAACACAACAATGACAACAGAGGAAACTATACGTAGCATGTGTGACTTATCATCAAACCTATTTTCAAAAAAATCAGGCAAGGTAATTGAATCATTTGCAATTTCGGTATATGTCCTTAAACGAGGAGCTACAACTAGATAATTTAAAAATGCACCAATCACCAAACCAAATGCAATCCACAAACTACTCACACCCGTTAAATACATTGCACCAGGCAAACCCATTAACATCCAACCACTCATATCAGAAGCTCCAGCAGATAATGCTGCAACACTAGGGCTTAAACTACGCCCTCCAAGCATATAACCTGATACATCACTAGTTGATTTTCTATATGCATAAAGTCCTATACCTAGCATAACGATAAAATAAAGCGCTAACGATATTAATGAGCCTAATTCCAAGTGTTTCCCCTTTCAAGTTTTTCTTTACAAGCTTAACCTATCAACAAAGCTATTCACAATAAATTTTACTGCTTTAAACTAAGAAGTTTCAAAAATAAAAACAAAATAAGTAATGAAAGATTAAACGCTTTATCATATATTTATAAATAAGATTCTTCATTTGAAATAACAAACAAACTTATATGTACTTTTATGCTGCCAGACAACCTATTCTAGATAAAAATAAAAAGCTTTTCGCTTATGAATTATTATTCAGAGATAGCATTGATAACGTGTTTCCAGATATTGATGGAGATGAGGCAACCAGTAAAATAATTGAAGCCAGTAAATTTAATGTTGGCATTAGTGACTTTACTGGTAACAAAATAGCATTTATTAACTTTACATTAGAAACATTAACGCAAGGTTATGCTGAAATGTTAACAAATGAAGAAGTTGTTATCGAAATTTTAGAAACCGTAAAGCCCGGCAAAAAACTTTTGGCTGTATGTAAAGGTTTAAAAGACAAAGGTTATATTATTGCCTTAGATGATTATGAACATCAAAAAGTATGGGCTCATTTTTACCCTTTTATTGACATCATAAAAATAGATATTCAAAAAACAGATTTAACTGAAATTAAAGATATTATTAGTGCCATAGAAACTCATCCTCATATAAAATTATTAGCAGAAAAAGTAGAAACACATGAAGAGTATGACAAAGCTATGCAACTAGGCTTTGAGTATTTTCAGGGTTACTTCTTCGCAAAACCAGAAATGGTGAAAACAAAAAGTTTAAACCCATCACAAATAGCGATGGCTGAATTACTCTATGAAACATCAAAACCAGAACTAGACTTAAAAAGTATTACCCGTGTGTTTGAACACGATGTATCCTTATCTTATAAACTATTGCGCTATGCAAACTCTCCTATTTTTAGACGTAGAAATGAAATAGGAAGTATAAAACAAGCGTTAGTCATTTTAGGCTCTGGTGAACTCAAACGTTTTATTGGACTAATGTTTGCCGTTACAGCAAACCCTGACAAACCAAGTGAGCTGATTAAATTAGCAATGGCAAGAGCTAAATTTTGTGAATTAATGGCAAGTAGTATTCCAAAACTCGATTCATCAATTGCTTTTCTAACCGGTTTATTATCAATGATTGACGCCATTTTAGATGAAGACTTAGAAACTGTTTTAGCTAAGCTTCCACTTTCTCATGATATAAAAGATCCTCTTTTAACACGCAAAGGATTAATGGCAGCATTAATTACATTAGTTGAGCTCATTGAACAGGCGCAATGGGATAAAACTACATTTGTTATAGATAAACTAAAACTTAATAAAGAAAAAGTTGTCAAATGTTATAATGAATCTATCGCTTGGGCTGATGAACAAACAAAAATGGTTGATTAAAGTCTATCCCCGTATACACTCAAATAAATTACAGGAACAGAAATGCACTTAAATAAAGGTAAACTTTTTCAACTAACGTTAGTCGGTTTTGGCTTAATAAGTTCGTTGTCAGTACAAGCAAATGACATGAAATCTTTAAAAGCTGAAGCAAAATCTATTGTTCAGCAATTTGGTGGCGCTTTAAAACCTCAACTCAAAAAAGCATTAACCGAAGGTGGTGTAAAAAAAGCAATGAAGGTTTGCTCTATAAAAGCACCTGAAATCGCAAAAGAATTAAGTGAAAAAACACACTGGAAAGTTAAGAGGGTTAGTTTAAAGGCACGTAATGTTAATGCAGAGCCTGATACTTGGGAAAGAAGTGTTTTAATGCAATTCGACAAACGTCAATTATTAGGCGAGCCTGCCAAAAAGTTAGCAAAGGCGGAAATTATCAATAATGAATTTAGATTTTTGAAAGCACAAGGTGTCGCTCCACTATGTTTAACATGTCATGGTACTGATCTTTCTGATGAAACTAAAAAGTTATTAAATGAATATTATCCAGATGATAAAGCTACAGGCTATTCACTAGGTCAAGTTAGAGGCGCATTTAGCTTAACTAAAAAGTTATAAAGATTATTCAAATTATAGAACATAAAAAACCGTTATAAAAATTATAGCGGTTTTTTCACATAAATTAAGCTAGCATTAAAACCCATTTGGATTTTCTGATTGCCAACGCCATGTATCAGTAATCATAGTGGTTAAATCTCTAGTCGCTTGCCAGCCTAATAATTCCTTAGCTAAATGGGCATCGGCATAAACCGTTGCAAGATCGCCCGCTCGACGAGGGACTATTTTATAAGAAATATCTCGACCACTAATCTCTTTAAATGTATTCACTATTTCCAATACTGACGTGCCGTTTCCAGTACCTAAATTGATAGGTTGGCAACCTTTAATTTTTTCAATATTTTGTAGTGCTTTAACATGCCCTTGAGCTAAGTCAACAACATGAATATAGTCACGAACACCTGTACCGTCAATAGTGTCATAATCACCGCCAAAAACCTGTAACTGCGCTAAACGTCCAACGGCTACTTGTGCCACATATGGCAGTAAGTTATTAGGAATCCCATTTGGGCTTTCACCAATAGAACCAGAATGATGTGCGCCAATAGGGTTAAAATAACGTAAACAGGCGATTGACCATTCACTATCACTTTCTGCCAAATCAAAAAGCATCTTTTCAATCATCAACTTAGTTTGACCATAAGGATTAGTAGCAGATGTAGGCATAGATTCTTCAAGCGGAGAAACATTATCGCCGTAAACAGTTGCTGAAGAGCTAAAAACTAACTTTTTCACATCATGTTCAGACATCACCTGTAAAAGCGTTATCGATCCAGACACATTATTATGATAATAACTTAAAGGTTTCTCACTAGATTCACCAACAGCTTTTAATCCTGCAAAGTGAATAACAGAGTCAATATTATGATGTTCAAATACCGTATTTAATGCTTCATAATCGCAGATATCAGCTTTTATAAAAGTAACCGTTTTACCTGTTATTTTTTCAACTCGCTCTAATGATTCTATAGATGAATTAGATAAATTATCAACAATAACAATGTTTTGATACTTATCATCATTTAGCTCCAGTAGCTCGACAATTGTATGACTACCAATATAACCTGCTCCGCCTGTAACCAATAAGCTCATATGCTTTTCCTAATCCTTAATTTTATAATATTCTGACACGCAACGATAAAGATCACCAAGCATTTTTTCTGGTAATCTATTAATACCTGCTGCTGCTGCTCTACCCCCACCTGTAGGAAATTTTGAACATATATCACCTGCACCTTGCTTATTATTTAAAGGCGCTCTTAAACTAACCGTATATGTTTTATCTAAATACGTTTCATGAGTATTTAATGTCAATATAACATGTGCTTTATTTACATATTTATTTGCTAAATCATTACCAAAGACACCACTAACACGTCTTGCCCAAGCAGCATCCTCTAACAAAACAACTTTCAGGTTCATATCATCTTTTATAATTTCAGCATTTTCTGCTTTTTTCATATCTTGTAAATAACACGTTTTTAGTTGTTCAAAAGCAGAGCCTTTTTCATTTATAAGTTCAAATGGATTAGAATAAACACTAATTTTTTGATATAAATCAGCGGGATGGTAATGTAAATCATCAACATTAGAGCCATAACCATTATAATTAATATAGGTCCCTAACTCACATAGTTGTGCTTGTTGCTTATGACTTAGCTTTAATTTTTCTGCTAATTGCCGAGCGCTCGCATGCATGTTATCACCGTATGCAGCAGCTATTGCCCAGTAAGCAAACTCACCTTCTAAATATTCATTTACTAATAAACTAGTACAAATATTGGCATCTGTATTTAACAAAGAGGTTAATTTTTTTGATTGAGGAATAACACCCGTTCGATGATGATCAACATAAAAAACATCAATAGATTTAGCCAGTAAGTGAGTTAATGATTCAATATTTTTTTCTAATGAGATATCAAGAACAGTTACAGATAAAGCTTTTTCTATATCGACTTGTTTAAGTAAGCTAATATCACGCTTTACACCTGTAATTAGAATGGAGTCTTTAGGTTGTTTAATTTTTTGTGATAAACGCAACTGTAACAGTGCAATGATGCCATCAGCATCACCATTAAAAACATCAAAATGCATGAACTAATCCTTTATAATGGTTGACGGTTGCTCATTTTAATAAAGTTAAATCGGATGAAATATAATTATTGTTAAATAAATAAGAAACTATTTGTTCTGCGCATTGTTCAATGGAGATGTTTGCCGTTTTAACGTGGATTTCAGGAGAGGTTGGAACATCATAAGCTGAATCAATACCAGTAAAGTTTTCTATTTCTCCTGCTCGCGCTTTTTTATACAAACCTTTAGGGTCTCTTTGCTCACAAATATCAATAGGTGTATCAATAAACACTTCAATAAACTCATTTTTATCGAGCATTTTTCGTGCAGTTGCTCTATCTTCAGCAAAAGGAGATATAAAAGCAGTCGAAACAATTAAACCTGAATCAATAAACAATTTTGATACTTCACTTATTCGGCGAATATTTTCAACTCTATCAATATCAGTAAAACTTAAGTCACCATTTAGGCCATGACGAACATTGTCACCATCAAGTAAATAACTATGACATTCTAGCTTGAATAACATGGCATCAACCGCATTAGCTACCGTTGATTTACCTGAACCACTTAAACCTGTGTACCATAACAAGCAAGGTTTTTGCTGCTTCAAGTTTGCACGTTGAACCTTACTAATATGTTGTTCATGCCAAACTGTATTTTCTGTTTTCATATTCACCCATTATTAGTCACACTGTATTAACAGTAGTCATGTTAGGGACTTATTCATTAAAAGTATATACTTTTACCTATGTTCATGGCTATAAACAGAATTTGAGAATAAAAAGCCAGCACTAATCGGCTGGCTAAAAATAATTGGGTAAACGGTATAATTAAATTTTCAGACGGGATTTATTCGCATTGATAATTTTACTACCGATGCCTTTAACATCCATTAATTCATCAACCGTTTTGAAATCACCATAGAGTTCTCGATAAGCTAAAATCGCTTGTGCCTTCTTTTTGCCAACACCTTTTAAAGTAATTAAATCTTCAAGTGTTGACTCATTAAGTGATACCAGTTGCTGAACAGCTTTAACAGGTTCAGAAATAGGCCCATTAACTTCATTCGCATTCGATGATACAGAAATAGACATTAAAGAAAGTGCTGTTATAAAAGTAGTTATTAAAAGTGACTTATTTGCTCGAGGGGTGTTTGAAAATATTTTCATAATCATTCCTTGTTATAAAATTTTATTAATATGAAGATAACTAAATTACCTTTCCTAGGTTCTTTTGTTATCTATACTCGCTCCAACTGAAGCTGCATGATTCAGGTGAACGGGTATATATTAGGTTTAGAAGGAAAATGAAAGTTTGTCAAAAAATTAATAAAATAATGATTAAAAAAATAAAAAGCTAATCCATCAAACGTCTATGTTCAATCATCAAACAACTATCCATAATAACCTCTAAACCCGATTTACAAGCAAGACTAGCAACATCGTTATCAATAATATTTTGTTGTAACCAAAGAAGTTTTGGTTGAAATTGCATGCTTTTAACATCGGCGTAAACACTCGCGATAAACTCACTACGCCGAAACACATTGACAATATCCACTTTTTCAGAAATATCCTGCAGGCTCTCAACCACTTCACAACCTAAAATAGAGTTTCCTACCTGTGCAGGGTTAACAGGAATAACATGATAACCACAACTAAGTAGGTAAGCCATAACTCGGTAGCTAGCCCTTTCTGGTTTAGGGCTAGCGCCAACTAAGGCAATAACGTGGCTATCAATTAATAGTAATTTCAATGCTTCATCTTTCATTATTTATGCTGCCAAGTAGGTTTACGTTTACCAATAAAAGCATCAATTCCTTCTATAGCCTCACCATGCAGCATATTTTCAACCATAACATCACAGGAAAAATCATAAGCATCAGATAAAGACATTTGAGCTTGTTGATAAAAAGCCTGTTTTCCCATTTGTAACGGAATAGCACTTTTGGCAACTAAACGCTGACAATATTGTTCGATAGCATTATCAAGCTCAATTGGCTCAACAACCTGATTGATTAAGCCATATGCTTTTGCCGTTTCTGCATCGATAACATCACCTAACAACAACATTTGCATCGCTTGTTTTCGTGACATATTTCGACTTAATGCCACCATGGGAGTAGAACAAAATAAACCTATATTGACACCTGGCGTACAAAATTGACTATTATCACTAGCAATAGCCAAATCGCAACTTGCCACTAACTGACAACCAGCAGCAGTTGCCATTCCCTGAACTTTTGCAATGACAGGTTTAGGATAATTTACAATCATTTGCATCAACTTGGCACACATATGCATTATTTTTGTAAAATATGCCTGCCCCAAATCTTCATCATTACGATGACTATTTAGCTCTTTTAAATGATGCCCTGCACTAAATACTGAACCATTAGCTGCAATAACTACAACTCTTACTTGATTATTATCTGTCGCCAGCATTAATTGTTCAGTTAAATTTTGGAGCATATCTTCGCTTAGTGCATTACGATTTTCTGGTTGGTTGAGTGTTAATGTTAATATGCCATCACCTATTTTACTGTTTAAACAATTTTGCATAGAGATAATCCTCCTAAAGTTTATTTCATGACTGTACAATTAATTATTTTATAAATAGTTAATAATACCAATCAGACTAATTAAATGATCATCTTCAAATAGTATAAACATCTAACTTCTGCGTTGTGTTCAATCCCAATAACCCGTTATTGCTCAATCACACGCCTTGAATTTGAATCTTTACCCTCATTTATTTTGACCCCTTACTTAATCTGATTGGTATAATATACTCTTTGATTCTGATTTTACACTAGCACTTTAGATTAGGCTTAATTAGAATAGCAGTCCTTATTACAGAATTAATATCCAATGAAGCAATCATGAGTAGAACAAGTCTATTATTTAACCCTATATTAGCCAAACGTCAGGGGAAGAATCCTGATAAAAAAACATGGAATAATCTAAGCGGTAGTAGTGCTACTTTAGCGTTATATCATGGAGCCCAATTAGCTAATGCACCATTTTTAATTGTAACTCATGATACTCCGTCTGCATTAAGGTTAGAGCAAGAGTTATTAAGTCTAAATTCCAATGACTTACCCTTAAACGAACATGTTCCTATTTGCTTATTTCCTGACTGGGAAACGCTACCTTATGATATTTTTTCACCACATCAAGATATTATCTCTCAGCGATTAGCAACACTTTATCAATTATCAAAGATGGATAAAGGTATTGTTATTGTACCTATTACGACATTAGTTCAACGTTTAGCGCCTAAACAATATATCAATGCAAATACCTTACAAATAAAACAAGGTGATAGAAAAGATTTACATAAACTTCGACAAGAACTTGAATCCAATGGTTATCGTTGTGTGGATCAAGTAATGGAGCATGGTGAATTTTCAGCACGAGGTGCAATTGTAGATCTATACCCAATGGGTAGTAAAACACCTTTTCGTTTAGATTTTTTTGATGATGAAATTGATGAAATTCGCCTTTTTGATCCTGAAAATCAGCGTTCAAGTGATAAAGTAACTAACATTAATTTACTACCTGCTCATGAATTTCCAACAGATAAAGAGGCTATTAACTTATTTCGTAGCCAATATAGAGAACAATTTACCAGCACCATAAACAAAGAATCTATTTATCACCAAGTCAGTAACGGTATTTTACCTGCTGGTATCGAATATTATTTACCCTTATTTTTTAAAAGCAGTGATGATTTAGAGCATTTACCAACTAATACTTTATGTGATTATTTAGCTGAAAATACTTTAGTTTTTATTTGGGGAGACTTAGAGAAATCAATCGAAAAACATTGGGTTGATATTAATTATCGTTATGAAAATAGACGTTATGATCCCACTAGGCCTTTATTACCACCTGAAAAACTTTTCCTTTCAAAAGAAGATTTTTACAAAGCAATAAAGCCTTTTGATCGTATCACTATCGCTAAAAATGATCATAACGTTGATGACGCATCAGTAACCAAAAATAGTCATATTATTTTTGACGTTAATAAAGTTTCAGATGTAACAATTAATCATAAACTAAAACAACCTTTTGATTTAATTAATCAGTTTATTTTAGATAAAGAAACACCTAATAAAATCCTTCTTATTGCAGAAAGCCAAGGCAGAAGAGAAAGTGTTTTAGAGCTAATCGCAAGAAACAACTTAAAGCCACAAGCTTTTGATAGTATTGATGAATTTATAGAATCAGAACAACCACTGGGTATAACGGTTAATGCGCTAAATCATGGTTTTTCATTTCAAACAAAAGGCACAGCCAAAAAGAATGTTGTTGCGCTTATAACTGAAGCGGAATTACTGGGCGATCATGTTAGGCAAGCAAGGCGCCGTACCAAAGCACAAGATGTTCAAGCAGATGCTATTTTTAAAAATTTAGCCGAATTATCATTAGGGCAACCTGTTGTTCATATTGAGCATGGCATTGGGCGTTATTTAGGTTTCCAAACCATTGAAACAAATGGAATTACAACCGAATTTCTTATGCTTAGTTATGCTAACGATGCAAAATTATATGTTCCTGTTGCTTCATTACATTTAATTGGACGTTACTCAGGCGCCGATGCAGATCATGCTCCCTTACATA
>Ga0105357_10000929_pt1 | contig 15745 bp, 14 predicted proteins | sample GOMGulsemesocosm_4_FD_83660 | JGI IMG/M metagenome (GOLD analysis project Ga0105357, IMG submission 83660) | Methane-oxidizing microbial communities from mesocosms in the Gulf of Mexico - GOM15B Gulf of Mexico | ecosystem: Environmental > Aquatic > Marine > Cold seeps | place: USA: Gulf of...
TAAGTGATTTACATATAAATAAGAACTTTAAACTATCAAGTATAAATGCACTATTATCAATATGTGAAGATTTAGAGTATGATTTTGTTGTAATAACAGGTGATATAATTGACTGTAAAGTTAAAGATATAAAAGAAAAGCTACAGCTTTTAAATAAACTCTCTTTTCAAAGACCAGTTTATTATATAAGTGGTAATCATGATATATTTTATGGATTAGAAAATTTAAAAAAAGTACTTAGCAATTTTATTTTATTAGATAATAAGATTAATACTATCAATTATAAAGGAAACAGTATCAATATTGTAGGTATTTCAGATAGGTTTGCTAAATTCTTTAATATAAGAAGAGATGAAAAGAAAATATCATCTTTCTTAAAAGCAAATACAAATAGCATTTTTATAGCTCATCAACCAAAAGACTACAAACTTGCGGTTACAAATGAAATACCACTTTTTTTATGTGGACATACTCATGGTGGACAGATATTTCCATTCCATTTCTTAGTTCGTTTAGTGCAACCTTTTTTAAATGGACTCTTTTATAGAAAAAAAACAGCTATTTATATTAATCGTGGTCTTGGAACTTGGGGTATAAACTTTAGATACAAAGCAGACAGTGAAATTACAATACTAAAATTAATTTCTAAAACTGTAAAATAACTGTTAAGATGAGGAAACAATGAAAATATTAATAATAGAAGATGACCAAAAAATTGTAAACTTTTTAAAAAAAGGATTGGAAGAAGAGTCGTATATAATTGATTATTCACTAAACGGTGATGAAGGTATTTATCTTGCTACAGTTAACGTGTATGATTTAATTTTACTAGATATTATGCTTCCTTTAAAAAATGGTGTTGAAGTTTGTACTACACTAAGATCTTCAGATATACAAACACCTATTATTATGCTAACTGCAAAGGATTCGATTGAAGATAAAATAAAAGGATTGGATATTGGAGCAAATGACTATATGGCTAAGCCTTTTTCTTTTTCCGAACTACTTGCTCGAATTAGAGTACAATTAAGAACTAAAAATACATATACAACTACATTAAAAATAGCGGATTTAGAACTTGACTTGTTAACAAAGAGTGCAAAAAGAGCAAATCAAAATATTACTTTAACAGCAAAAGAGTTCTTGATTTTAGAATTTTTGATAAGAAATAAGAACAAAATTTTATCAGAAACTATAATTAGTAGTTCTTTATCTAATATTGACGATGAGAGTATGAGTAATGTTGTAAATGTTTATATTTATAGACTTAGAAATAAAATTGATAAAAATTATGAACAAAAATTAATAAAAACAATCAGAGGATTAGGGTTTAAAATAAGTGATGAATAAACTAACTATAAAAAAGAAGCTTTTACTTTATGGCTTTCTAATCCAAGCTTTTATACTTACAATATTTTCAATATCATTACACAAATCTTTAGAGATATCAACTTTAGATAAATTGGAAAATACTTTAAGAATTGTAATTCTAGATATTGAAGATGATATTTTAGAACATGACAATTTAGCTGATTTAACTTTTAATGAAGAAGATGAATACAAGTTTGACCCACTTTATATTAAATTTTCTAAAATTAATAAAAAATTAAAAATTATAAAAGAAATACATTATCCCAAGTCAATAAGTAATACGATTGACAAAATAGATACATATAAAAAAGATGTTATTTATTTTGAACAAAAAGATACATTTGTAATTAGTAGTCTAAAGTTTCAAATTAAGAATGAGTTATATGTTCTTGAGATTGCCACAGATAATAAAAACCTAAATGATACACTTGAAAACCTACTATATATACTTTTATTTATTATTCCTATAATACTAATCTTAGCCACAGTTGGAGGATATTTTTTAATATATAAATCCTTTCATCCAATAGAACAAATAATAAGAAATTTAAAAGAAATAAATATAAAAAACCTTTCTAAAAGACTCGAGAGATTAGAAAATGGTGATGAGATTGACAGTTTAAGTAAAGAGATAAACAACCTATTACAAAGGCTTGAAATATCTTTTGACAAGATTTATCAATTCAGTAGTGATGCTTCTCATGAGTTAAAAACACCACTTACAATAATTAGAGGTGAAATAGAAATAGCACTAAGAAAAGGCCGTTCAAGTGACGAATATAAAGAGACTTTAATAAACTGCTTAGATGAAGTAGTGATTATTCAACAAACTGTTAATGATCTTTTATATCTAGCAAAAACAGAAGAAGAAAATAGTTCAAATCATGAAGAAATATATCTTGACGAAGTAATATTTGAGTCCATAAAGGAACTTATACCTTTTGGAAAACTAAAAAAAGTCGAAATACACTCCAATATAAAAGATGCATCAAATATAACTGGAAATTCAAAGCTTATTAAAATAGCAATAAATAATATACTTAAAAATGCAATCTCTTTTAGTCAAAAAGATTCAAAAGTTTTAATTGATAGTTTTATAAAAGATCAATCAATCTATATTGTCATTGAAGACTTTGGTATGGGTATTTCAAAAGATGATTTAAATAAAATATTTGAAAAGTTTTATAGAACAGATAAAAGTCGAAATAAAAACTCTGGGGGAACAGGATTAGGTTTATCTATCAGTCGAAAAATTATTTATAATCATCAAGGTTCAATATCTTTTCAAAGTGAAGAAAATATAGGCACAAAGGTAACTATAAAATTTAATAAAAAGAGATGACTATCTTCTTCTTTTATTAAAATTCAGAATTTAATCATAGATAATATATACAAAAACACAGTCTATCAGAATTGAGCCTTTTGTATTATAAATTCTTAGTTCACTCACTTAGAAATGAGATGAAAAAATCTGTTGAGTTTCCATTATTTTTAATTGAACTAATTGTTCTTAAGCAGTCAAAGAACCCCTTCAATTATATGATCTTCAAATCTATTACCCATCATCATAGCAGGTTCAATATGTACTTCATTAAGTGCAATCGAATCCCCTATTTTAAGACTATACTTAGCTTTTAATGTTAGTAAACTATTATTTAAACTTATAACTTTTGATATATTTTAGGTATAATATGTTAAGAAGCTAATTTTGACATTAACTAAAATCTATTTTTGAAAATTCAAACATATATAAATAAATACTAAAAAATATAGCGATAAAAAAATGAAAAGAATCACTTGATTATTGGAATCTAATACAAGTGTTTTAAAAGGAAAAAAATGAAATACGATGTTATCGTAGTTGGTGGTGGACATGCTGGAATTGAAGCATGTTTAGCAGCTGCAAGAATGGGTAAAAATACATTATTAATCACAATGTTAGTTGAACAAATAGGAGCAGCATCTTGTAATCCAGCTGTTGGTGGACTTGCAAAAGGACACTTAGTTAGAGAACTTGATGCAATTGGTGGAGAAATGGGTCTTTGTACTGATGCAACTGGTATTCAATTTAGAATATTAAATGCTTCTAAAGGAGCAGCAGTCCAAGGAAGTCGTGCTCAAATTGATATGGATAAATATAGAGAATATATGAGAAAAGTTTGTCATAATACTCTTAATTTAGAAATATACCAAGATGAAGTATCTACACTTCTTGTAAAAAATGACAATGAAGTTTATGGTGTAAAAACAAAACTAGGGGAGCAGTTCGAAGCAAAAAAAGTAATCATCACTACAGGTACATTTATGAAAGGTCTAATTCATATAGGGGAAAGTACTTATGATGCAGGTCGTGCTTGGGAATTACCATCTTCAACGCTATCAACACAATTAAAAGATTTAGGATTAAATGTAGGAAGGCTTAAAACAGGAACTCCTGCAAGAATTGATGGAAAAACAATAAACTTTGAAAATATGGAAGCTCATGGTGGAGACGTACAGCCTGCTCCTTTTTCATTTAGAACAGATAAATCAAACTTCAGTCCAACACAATATCCTTGTTATATTACATATACAAATTTAGGGACACATGATAAAATTAGATCAAATTTTGATAGAGCACCACTTTTTACTGGTCAAATTCAAGGATCAGGGCCACGATATTGTCCAAGTATTGAAGACAAAGTAAATAGATTTGCAGAACGAGATAGACATCAATTATTCTTAGAACCTCAAACTGCTATGTGTACTGAATACTATATTAATGGCCTTAGTACATCTTTACCTATTGATGTACAAAAAGAAATGATTCATTCAATCGCTGGTTTAGAAAATGCAAAGATTATCAGATATGGATATGCAATCGAATATGATTATGTAGATCCAACGGAACTAAAACATACACTTGAAACTAAAAAAGTTAAAAATCTTTATAATGCAGGACAAATTAATGCAACAACTGGTTATGAAGAAGCTGCATCTCAAGGATTAATGGCAGGAATTAATGCATGTCTAGCAATTGATGAAAAAGAACCATTTATCCTTAGACGTGATGAAGGTTATATTGGTGTTTTAATTGATGATTTAGTTACAAAAGGTACTACCGAACCATATAGGATGTTCACGTCTCGAGCAGAATATAGGCTATTATTAAGAGAAGAAAATGCAGACCTTCGACTTTCAAAATATGGACATCAACTTGGACTTATTGATGATAAAACAATGGCAAGAGTTGAAAACAAAAGAAAAACTTTAGATGATGCAGTTGAATTAATGTCAAAAGAATGGTTTACATCTAAAAAAGAAAACTTAGAATTATTAGAATCAATTGGTGAAGACAAAATTAGAGATAGAGCTCTTTTAATTGATATTGTTGGAAGAAATACTGTAAACAATAATAAGTTTGATAGGCTAGTTCCAAGTTTAGCAAATACTGAATCTTATTTAAAAGAACAAATTATTATTGAAGCAAAATATTATAGATATATTGCAAAACAACAAAAACAGATTGATAAAATGAAAAAAATGCTTAAACTAAAAATTCCTGAAGATTTTGACTTCAAAGGAATTGCTGGATTATCAAATGAAGCTGTTGAGAAATTAGAGAAATTTAAGCCGCCAACATTATTTAATGCAAGTGAGATTTCTGGAATTACACCTTCTGCTATTGATATTATTCATTTAAATATTAATTTAAAATATCAAAAGCAAGAAAAGTTGATAATAGGAAATAAAAAGTGATAATATGCAAAATAAAACTTGATAATAGAGTTTTAAAATAATATGTCACGAGCTAAAAGTATAATTCCAGATTTTATGGCTGAAAACCCATATGATACATTTAGACTTCTTTTACCTCTTAGATTAAATCTTGATGAAGATAAATTTGGAAATAGCCATTTTAAAGTAGTTATTAAAAATATGACTCAGAATGAAGTTTTTTCATATGATTTATCACCAGAATTACTATTTACCCACTTTCCATTAGAAAGATCATTTAATAATGGACAACCCAATAATTACTATAAAAATAAAAATATCTTAGAAGACAGATTTTTAATAAATACTCAACTAATTACCCAAAGTAACTCTAGAAAATTACATGAACTCTTGGATGAAAAAAATATTGTATCTATAATAGGTTGGAAAAGAAAATTTTTACATGAAGCAAAATATATTAATTGCTATCTATTAGAACAAGCTGACAAAAAAATAATTATCCCTGATTTCGCTATATCCATATACTACTATTTTAGGTTTTCTGAAATGAGAGAAGCAGCCTTAGATTGTAACCTAGAGGAGTTGTATATAATGTGTACTCCGGATAGAGACAATGCAAAAATAGTCCTTCCTAGCCCTAGAAATGACGAGGATGCAGCCTTTATACATAGATATTCTTGTAATGGAACAGCACAAAAAGAATTTGATAAAATAGGTAAATATATTAATAAATATTTAAACTATGTAAGAGAGAAAGACCCCGACAAAGATATTGATAGTATTCCTATAAAAGCAAACTTTCCTGTTAAAGAAGAGTTTTCAATTGAAACTCACTGTAGTATCTTAACAAATGATAATACAAAAGAAAAATATTATTTTGTTCATGAAATATTAAATGATTATTCTGATATCGGCTTTGACAAATTTACAAAGATTATTGAACAAAACAAAACAATCACCACAATAGATGACTTTGAGAATCTTCCCAAAGTAGACAAAGAAATTCCTGATAATATTACAGAAATATTAAAAGGAAAACCTGCCAATACAAAATATACTCAGACGCAAAATAAAAAAGATAAAAAAAAAATTGTGGTAGTCTAGAAAGGATTGAGATTGGAAACGAAACAATTACAAGAGATATTCTTATAAATATATTAAAAATATATCAAGCACAAAATAATGAAGAACCCATCGATCAGAGTTTAACTGAGTCTTCTTTTAAAGGGGAAAAAAACATAAGTAAAGTCGTTATATCAAGTGAATTTAAAAAAGAAGTTGAAGAAAAAAGTCCTATTACTGAAATTGATAATTTTACTGTATTTAGACAATATACCTCTTTTATTAAAAGACAATCAGATATCAATAGCTTTAACCTCTCCGAGATAAAGTCTTTACCTGAAATAAAAATCGAAGATACGGAGGATATTAATAAACGATGTAAGATGAAAGGAAGACAAAGACAGTACCTAACAGCGACTTTTGAATATGAAAATGTTTATGTTGGGTTATTAGAACTTGAAAACTATCCTTCCTCCTCAGCTGCTACTTGGATAATCATATCAAAAGAGAATTTTATTTCAGAAGACATTTTTAATAACTTTATTTCATTTTTTCTAAAAGATAATTTATCAAATAAGGAATTAAAAGCTATATATATAAAAGCTCCTATAAAATTTATTACAAAAAACCATGAGAGAGATGAAGATTTAACAGAAGAACAACTTACTAAATGGTTAGCATCTTTAGTAGGAAAACTCTCAATAAATTAATAAAGTTTTAATTTCTTATAAATCTTCACAAACCCTTTATGAATAGTAAAATGGCAACCAATTACCTCTGCAACGTTTAATTGATTAACTACCATACCCTCATTCTTCAAATATTCTATAGCTGATATTACTTCACTTTTTGATATTTCTCTACCTATTTTATTCTGAATAGGTATTAATTTTCCTATTATCTCTTTATACCAAAAGGGTATATCCTTAAACCCATGAGTAAAATCTCGATGAGTTAATTTATTTTGAGATACAAAATAAAAAGATAATAGACCATTGCTGTCAGCACAAAGTCTTTTTTAATACTTAGATTTTTCTTTAAATTGTGCTCTTGAATGCTTCTATAAATATCTTTATACTCATTTATTAGTGGAAATTTATCTAATACTAGTTTTTCTTTTCTATCAAGAAGAAAAGTTAAATAAGTAAAGCTTTCAAATATAAAAAGTGACTTGACTTTTTGTTTATCAATTAAAAAATATCCTCGATTTAAACCTTTTTCAAACCACTTTATAGCTTTTAATCCATAGTCAAAATTTGATTGAAGGGGGATAGTGAGGTTTTCTCTTAAATCCTTTTCACACTTAGGACAAGTACAAATTTCATTAAAATGTTTTATTTGGGAGAAGTTAATCTTTTCATAACACCTCCAACATCTATCTGTTAAAAATATTTTATGTTTAGGACAAGCATTGTAAAAGAAGTATCTCCACTTTTTTCTGAAATATGGAATACTATCTTCAGCTAAACATTTTGAACAATACATTAAACCATTATGAGTTCTTTTATCAGTTAGTTTTCGTATCTGTTTGGGGGGATATAAACAATCATTACAAGTAAATAAATGTCCTTCTTCACTTCTTAAAGATAGACTCAATATTTCTTTTTTACTTAAATTACTTTTTCTATATAGACTATCAAAAAACTTTTCATTATATAAGAAATCAATATCGATTTTAGATATCTCATGTCCATTATTTCGTACAAATAAAGATAGAAAGGTAGATAAAACTCTTCTATGTTTAATAGCCATTCTTGTAAGCCAAGAACTTAAAAGTTCATCTTCTAAAGGTTTAGGTACAATCAAAAAGAAATAGTCTTGAATCCACTCTCTATTTCTTTTTTCCTTTGCCATTTTTATAACTTTGGTAAATATTCTATATCATCAACAATGATATGTTCTCTTTTAGATTTGATTGCTTTAACAGCTGCCTTCTTTAACAAGTTTACTGTCTTTCCAATAAGTCCTTCCGATTGATGAAATAAGGCATTTATTATTTCAGGATTGTCAACCAAGTTTGAAGCTTCCTTTAAAGGCAAACATCTTTCATAAGTTGCAACAAATGATCTATATTTTTTACCATTATTCCAACGGGGAAGTTCTATAGAGGGAAATCTAGATTCAGTTTCACTTCCTATGGATAAAGCGGAATGAGCCTCTCTTGTACCTGCTAACACTATCGTTAAAGAGACACTATTACTAAGTTGTTTTAAATCATTTATAAAAGTTCTTTGTTTATTCAAATTCCCAGTTAAAGCACTATGTATCTCATCGACCAAAATCATTTTTGTACCTAACTTATTTAAGTAATGTTTGACAAGTTTTGCTTTTACTGATACTTTTTCTATAGGTTTATGAGGTACACAGAGTTCATCTAAAATTAAACTATATAATCTACTTTCATCAGGTATTGTTGGAGCTTGGAAATATATTATTGGAATATCATAGGTTATTTCATTTTCTGTTTTTATTGGCTCTAAATTAGTTTTATGTAAATCATACATTTTTTTTAATATTGCTGTCTTACCATTATTTGAATCTCCATAAATAAGCAAACCCTCCTTTCTCATTTGAGGAGGATCATCAAATTTATCTTCAAGTATTTCAATTAATTTTACAGCTGCCCCATATCCTAACCAATGATCTTGTTTACAATATAAGATTCTCTCTTCATCACTTTTTTCTAAATACTCTTGAACTTCTTTAAGTAAATTTCTATTATTCATCTTATCCCTTAGCCAATTGGATAAATTTCATATCCATCCTCATCATCTTCAATAGAATTATCTTTTATTGTTTGTCTCTCCTCTATTGATTCTGTTAAAATATTTTTTTCTAATTCAAGAGTTTTAGTTTGATGTTTTTTAGAACTCTGTTGTCTTCTAACTGATTTCATCTCTTTTTTTGAAGTTTCAACATATTGATGTAATCTATCATAGGCTTCAAAAATATCATGTGGTTCAAGTTCCCTTCCTGTAATAGTTTTTTTTGCTTGAGAAATAGATTCTCTTAATTCTTTTAAATTCATAGCAGGTTTTCTAATATCTGCATAAGGCACGATAATATAATCTTTTATATCCTCATCATAAACATATATCTTACTAATATCTCTTGGATCTCTTCTACAAAGTACCGTATTGTTAAATTTTGGTTTTAATTTTTTATATTGACTGGGAATTATTAACTTTCTAAGAGTTTCTGAAAAGTAAGTTATATAATCAATAGTTATTCCATTTTTTTGTACTTTTCTTTCAACTACTGGAAGTAAAGCCATTCTGAGTTTTATCGTATCAGCAGGGACAGTTGGAAGAAAAGGAATAGTATCTTCTCCTACTCCCAAAATACCTTGATAAAATTTTTCTTCAGGAGTCATTCCTAAAGAAATATGTTCTGTTTTATGATAAATATTTGTTACAAAATCTAAATACCATTGTTCTAAGTCATTTATTGTCATACAAGCTTCTTTTTCAGAATCATAAGTACCTCTATCAAAAATATTTGAACGAGTTGTTCCCGGTAACTCATGAGTCTTCTTCATGCAAGTACCTATTAACCTTTCAATAATCCCACCGAAGTGACTTCTTCCAACAGGCCGGTATACATCAGTTATTCTAAACTCTTGGCAAAAACTTTGTAAACTTCTACTTCTAAATTCTTTGGCATTATCCATGGAAACCAACCTAGGTAAACCATAAACAGGCCATTCTCCCTTAATCTCATTCATTTTTAAGATTTCATCTTTAGGCATAATAGCATTGAGTAAACATTGTCCCACGCTAAAATAGTTTATTGGTTCCAAAGAAATATAAAAACCATAAATCATTCTACTATATACATCTATTGCAACTGTAATATTTGGCCTTCCAATACTCTGTCTAGTTTCTTCATCGACAATAATTACATCCACTTTTGTATGATCTATTTGTATTACATCTAGAGGCATTTTTACCTCAGGATAACGTCCGGGTAGTCCTCTAGTTTCTGTTACTTTCATTCCCTTTCTTCTCTTGGCAATAAGTTTCGGATGAATATTATCAATCTTATTTCTAATTGTATTTTTTGTGGGAGCCTTTTCTCCTAAATACCTACAGCCTTTAACTACTTCTCTATAGATAGTTGACAAAGGATATTGCTGTTTACTCAAATAAAAGTCTTCTATAATGGAATCTATAACAGTATCAACTGAACTACTTAATCTACTCTTACCTTTTCCTCCACAGTTTTCACGTTTTGGAGCAAGTGAACTTTTTACTCCAAATGTCTCAAAAGTAGTAAGCCATCTGTAAATAGTTGCAATACCTTTTTTATGTTTCTTTGCAATTACTGCTACATCTTTTGCTGTTCTATTTTCTATTTCTAATAAAGGTTCAATTATTTCAAATCTTTCTAAGGCTTTATCAAAATCCTTTGGTTCAACTTCTACAAAAGATTTATCAGGTTCCCTTGAATTACTTGGATCTTTTATCAAGTCATTAACTTTTACTATTTTTTCAAAATAAGGAGAAGAAGTTTGTTTTAATAATACTTCGGAAAGAGAGGGATATCCTTTTACTAAATATTCCAGATCTTCAAAAATAAGCTTAGAATCAATAACAAAATTAATAACACCCATTACAATACCTCCACATAAGAATCCATAGAGAAAACTTTTGACTCAATATTCGCATGTAATCTTTCATTTGCAACTAAACTCCAAATAGTATTTGATATTACAGCATTTTCAACAACAGAAGAACTAATATCTGAAAGCAAATCTTTAGCTTTTATTCTTTTCATACTTTCCATTTTATTCATTATCATTTCTACATATTTATTACTTTGAGGGTGTGTTTTATATCTATACAAAAAATCTAAATTATAAAGTTCTATTTCTGTGAAATTTTGTTCAGTAAAAATCATAAAATCTAAATTCATTTCATCTGCTACTATTCTTATGGCTTCAAATTTATCTCTAAATTGTTCTTTATTCTTCTCTAGTTCAGAAGTATATTTTACTTCAACCAACAAATCTCTTTTAGCAGAATTTTCAATTCTTCTTACATAACAATCCGCACTATATACTTTTGTTTTACCATTTAAGGAAATTTGTATTTGAGGTTATTCTTGATATGAAGAAACAGAGTCATCAAACTCTAAAGTAAGAAAAAAAGAGTTTTCAAGTTTTGATTCAAAAGCAATAGATTTATCATTTTTTAAACTAGGAAAATGTCCTGTTAAGGAACGGTAGTTTTTCCCGATTTTTCTCTGGTTAAAGTTTATATTTGTACTCATAATAAATTATTTTCCTTCACTTTTTATTATTCATATAATATGATAAATAAACTTAATTCTATAATTTTTCTCTGTATTATCAATTTATATATTATTTTGACTTTTCTAATAATATTTTTATAGCTAGGATAAAAGAAAAAGATTTGTATTCCAAAAGATATTTATAGAATATGAGAATATTTAGATTAATATAATTTATACTGAAAGTGATTTAGGCTGTTTAATAATAACGGTTTTGAATAGCGGAGAGGTTAACGATTCCGAGGGTTGTAAACCTGTAATGCATTGCTTTGAGTCAAAAGAGTTCCTCAATTTCTTCTTCATATCTCTTTTGAAATATAATTCATATCAGGTATTTTTTCATAGAAATCCTTTTCATCCTACACCTTTTTATAAAAAGTGTAGTGTATTTTTAAAGAATTTTCTACTTTATTTTTTTAATAAATATCCAGCCGGTTTTTTTGTTTTTCTTCCGGATGTAACAAAGATAGCCTTCCAATTCAAAACCTTTTAAACTTTATATTTTTCATAAATTAGACTTCCCTCATACCGCTTTTGTCAGGCTAGATTTATAATTTTTTTGCAATGTATATACCAGTATCTTGACCGGTGAGTTATAAATATTTTTTTCTTTATATCAAGAATATATACAAGAATAAGGAATCAAATAAAGCTAGAAATCGTTATAATAAATACTATTATTAACAATAGTTTAGATTTATATCTCTAATTTTAAAATGATTGAAATGGTAAATATATTATTAAATAACGATTATTAAGCCAATAGTAAATATAAATCTTAATTCTATAGTTTTCCTTTAAATTCAAGTAATATATTATTTGTAATAATCCTAAAATATTGAGAAATAAACAGTTGAAAAAGAGGATAATTAAATGATACTTAATACTTTCAATGACTTACTAAAAAGAGGAAATCTTCCTGACGATGATAGAATTGTCCCTAATTGGATGAAAATCAAAAATAAGCAATTTGAAAATGTCAATTTGTCTAATAATACAGTTGATGAAATTTTAAAACTAACAAATAACGAATTTAACCAACTCGTATCAAGTAGTGAGTCACTTTTTCTATTAGTTTATTTATCCACTTTGAGTCATAAAGAACTAGAAAGATTTTATATATATGCAGATAAGATTATTCTATCTAATGAATCAGAAAATTTAGAATCATCTGCTAAAGATGTATTTAAAGAAGGAATGGAATCAGTTAAGAAAGAGAATATAACTATTGAACAAAAAATAAGAGCAACATTAGAAATACCTATGATGATAAGTTTTTCTAAAAACCTATATCATACACATAATCATTTTACTCAGATTATTCGAGATGATTATTATGATTTTAATAATGAATATTTTATGCAATACGAAGGCTATCTTACAAAAATACTTTGGGGTGAAATGAAATATATCCCTGATTACTATGAACAAGTACTTGAGCAATTTAAAGATTTTTATGATGAAGAAAATGATGAGCATAAAAACTTTTTTGCTCATCTATCAAAAAAGTTTGGAGTTCTAATCGGAACACTTAGTTGGTTTATCTCAATAACAGAAAATAGAGAAAGCTCACTTAGTTGGTTTACGCAGAAATCTATGGAATATGGATTAATGAAAGAAGAAGTAGAAATCTCTGTAAGCCAAAGTTTGACATTAGAACCAAACCAAAAGTTAATAAACTTTACTACATTAACTTTTACAGCAATTTGTCAAGGAAATGATGATAACTATCTATCAAATCTTATGTATTGTGTAGATAGCTTATTTGAATATTATCCTGTAAATGATAAAGCGTGTGAATATGCTTTACAAGAGATGATGAAATCAATAGCTTTAAAAGAGGTAAATGTAGAAAATGCAAATATGTTTCTAGATTTTTTTGAAAATCTTCCAAGGTTTTACGAAGTACTTAGTTATGAAAAGATAATGAATTTAAAAGAAGTCATTCTTAGTAATTTGGAAAAATATAAACCCCTTGATAATAAAACCTTTGATGAAAAGGATGTAAAAAACAAATTGATACTTTTAAATTACAAAATTGATATGGAAGATTTATATTATGAAGGTTTAAAAGAAGATAGTAAAAATGTTTAAAAAAATATTATATACTTTTAAAAATCATAATGTATATTTAATAAATAAAAAAGATAATTCAAAGAAATTAGTAAAAGAGTTTAAAAAAGATTTTTTAGCTAGAGAATATGTAAGAGAACAACTTGAGTATTCTTTAAAATTAATGAGCTTTGATACAAAAAATGAATGGACTTTATCAGATGATTTTTCTAAACAAAGAAAAGCAAAATTTATTATAAATAATGATGATTTTAATGAAGATGCTTATATAAAAGAAATAGCTCCAAGAGTTTATGATCAGTTTTTAGAAAGAATTATTGATGGAGGGTTTGAAAAATTTAGTAGAAAAGAAAAATTAGAACTACTCAATGAGATTGAAGATTCAAAAGTAATCTCTGTAAATGAAAAGGATAAATTTATTGAGATTGTTTATAAGAAAGAGAATGAAGAAAGATATTTAACAATAGAACAAACTGCACATATAAGCTCAATGAATGGTGTATCTAGTTTCTTTATACTTGATAACAAAAAACTTCAGGATACAAAAACTTCAAAAGTATTTTGTGATATTAATAAAATAGTAAAAATATTTCATTTAACAAAAAGTAGTCAAGGTATAGATTTTAGAAAAGATATATTAGAAATAATTTATAAAAGTAGTGAAAATAAAATAAATAGTTATAGATTAAGGCTGAACTTTGATTATGATGTAGGAATGGATTTATCTATACAAAAGTATGAAGATATATTCTCCTTTAAAACAAGAGTTTTAGATGATAAAAATAAAACACAGTTATTATATTCTTATTGTACACAATATTTCTCCCCTAAAATGGAGTATAACTATTTTGAAGAAGTTTATGATGAATCAAGTGATTGTGAAAACTTATCACCTCAAATAACAAGAAAAACTGTTTTTGATTATAATTATGACTTTCCTATAACAACCTTTGGTGAGAGAATTAGATTTGAATTAGAAGATAATGGAGGAATCGAAGCATATAACATATCGCATTCACATCTTTTCAATCCTCTTCCTTTACCTAATACAGAAATTTATAATTATTTAAATACAGAAGAAAAGAAAAAACTTCGACACTTTCTATCTATAGCTCAAATGTATTTAAATGATTTATATGTGAATAGAGAGTTTGATAATCAATTTATTATTAATACTTTCGAAAAAACAAAAGATGATTGGAAACTTGATAAACTAAAAGAAATCCTTGAAAATAGTAATTGGGTGCAAAAAAGATATTATGATGATGCAGAGCAAGGACATCCTGGTGGTATGATAGTTGATATCTATTATAAAGAAGATGATAAAAGTAAAAAGTTCATAGTATTTGATGAAAATGATTGGTTAAGTTTTAAAATAACTGCTAAGTATAATGATAATGTTAAAGATGAAGTTGAAGAGTTATTGAAGCATGTGAGATTAAATGTTGAAGTGTGGTGGCAGGATAACTATGAAATACTTAAAGGTGAATTTGAGAAAGAGTACAAAGTTAATAGTTTTAAAAATACTTTAGTTGCAGTTGAATTTATAAGAAATGAACTAGATAAAGAATTATTTGAGATTATAAAGAAAAATCCTACACATAACTCAGATGAACTTCTATATATTTACAAAAGATATGGAACAGATTTTTTTCTAAAAAATTCAAAAGAAAATTTCAGTTCATGGAAATATGTAGAGCAAAATATACAAAGGCTTATTGATGAAAAAAGAGTATAAACATATACAAACTATAAAAGGTACAGATTTAGATAATAAAGAACTTGCTATTAGAATTGGTGATTTATATTATGATTCATTATCAGAGTTTTTAGAAGCTTTATCTAAAAAATTACATGAAGATGGTATTTCTGATAAAAATAGAGGAAGAAAAAAGTTATCAGACTCTTTGTTTAAAGCTTCAGAAGATATAAAAAAAGCCAGTGAATCAATAGATCTTGCATGGGATATTTGTGAACCATTTGTAAAGTCTTGGCACAATAAAAATAATTTAGAATATAAATCAGTAAAAGATATAAAGAGCTCAATATGACATATGTAATAGGTGATGTTCATGGTGAATTTGATAGTCTTAGACTTTTAGTAAACTGTAGATTCACATTAGAAGTGCAACGTTTAGAGAGTTAAGATAGTAAGGTTAGTTGATATACAATTAAAGCTTATTATCGTGACGGATAAATGGAGCATTTAATGGAAAAGTATAAACAATTA
>Ga0105357_10000930_pt1 | contig 15743 bp, 10 predicted proteins | sample GOMGulsemesocosm_4_FD_83660 | JGI IMG/M metagenome (GOLD analysis project Ga0105357, IMG submission 83660) | Methane-oxidizing microbial communities from mesocosms in the Gulf of Mexico - GOM15B Gulf of Mexico | ecosystem: Environmental > Aquatic > Marine > Cold seeps | place: USA: Gulf of...
CATTTGGACCAGGGCCGGCTGAAAAAATCCAAAGATTGCTTTTCCCAGGCGGTCAAAATCGACCCCGATCATTTTCGGGCAAAAGCGGCTTTCGCCTACGCCTGCTTGAATAACGGTGAAGTTGTTAACGCTTTTAATATCTATAAGCGTTTGATCCAACAAAACCCTAATGACCCCCATGTCAAAACCAATTTATTTGAATGTTTGAAACGCTTGAATGCTGACGCTGACAACTCGGAGTTAGACGTTCAGTTGCAACGTTATTTAGTATTGGAAGACGTTGACCATAGTGATATGGCGTCCCTCATTAGCTCGTTATTAAAACATCGCTATCAACTCGACCGAAAAAACAGCCAAGTTGATATTGCCGTGCTAAGCAAAGACAAATTATATCTTGGCGCACTGCAACAGATCATCTTCAGCTCAGCCATCATAGAAGATTTAAACACCACTGTAAGAGAACATTTATTGTATCAACACAATTGTGACCTCCACGAACTAGAGTTAAAAATTTCATTAGCACTGCAGGCCTACAATAACGAATACGTTATGGCTTACGACGACGGCCAGGCACTTATGCTGAAAAGTCGGCGCCAACAATCAAGCCTGCTATTGAACGAAGAGCAGCTTAATGACAATGAAAAGTTATTGCTGCTCGATAACTGGGTTTCCTTGGTCATGTACGAGCCGGCTAAGGCTTATAATGAGCTTTACACTGGCAAGCTGTTGAATAACCTTATCGATGTGGCCAGCCTTATTAACAACGGCGGCGGCGCGCTCGACAATTTAGGCACCCTACTCAAAAAGTCTTTTTCCCAAAACAAACAAAATCATAGTTTCGAGCGCCTTGGAGATATCACCGACCGAACCTCAAAGCGTGTAAAAGCTCAGTATGAAGAAAACCCCTATCCACGTTGGCTAGCGTTGCCGCACCAAACACCTACCTTGTATCAACATGCTTTAGACTCCGCTTTACCTAATCACGGATTTCGTATGCGTGATAGCCGGCATAGCATCAAAGTCTTGGTAGCGGGTTGCGGAACCGGAAAACACGCCTTACAGACTGCACGGTATTTTCGCAATGCTCACGTCACAGCAATTGATATTAGCCATGCGAGCCTAAGTTATGCGAAAAACATGGCCGAGCAGTACCAAGTTAAAAACATTGATTTCATTCAAGCTGATATTTTAGAACTTGAAAAGCTCGGTACTCAATTCGATATTATTGAATGCAGCGGCGTTTTGCACCATATGCAAGACCCAATGCTTGGGGCCAAAGTATTAAAATCATTGCTACGCCCAGGTGGCTTAATGAAAATAGGCTTATACAGTGAACGAGCTCGAACTGAAGTGGTTAATTGTCGTAAATTAATTGCACAAAAAAATATCGAGTCTAACGCCAGCGGTATGCGCACCCTACGTAGCAAGATATTATCCACCGCAAAACAATGGCCGAGCATTATCAGCTCGCCTGATTTTTATAATCTTAGCGGCTGTCGGGACCTCTTATTTCACGAGCAAGAGCATCGCTTTACACCCAGCCAACTGAAGCAGTTTTGCGATCAACTTGGAGTAGATTTCGTCGGCTTCGTACGTGTAAACAACGAGCTTATGAATAAATACAAATCACAATACCCCGACGATAAAGAGAGCAATAATTTGGGAAACTGGGATGAGTTTGAAGCCCAGAACCCCTCAACATTTGGCGCAATGTATCAGTTTTACGCCCAAAACCCCGATTAACGAGGGTTTAAAATCCTAGTTTTCCAGGACTACGGTGCATCCTTATTAATCAAGCCCCAAAAAGTTTTTAAGTGATGGGGCTTGATTCGTTTAGAAGACATATTTTGGTTTATTCACTTAATTTATACGGATTAAACTCAAGCCGCTCTAGCTCCTCCTCTCAAGCACCCGTATATTTTCATCCGACACCCGACACTAGCATAAGATCCTAGTAGCAAAGCAAGCACGTAACACTGTTTTGCAGCCGTCCTGAAGATCCTATCAGCAATGGCCAACAATCCGCTTGGCATTAAGCAGCGACGTGTAATCGCTAAACTTCGGCATCACACCGCCTCCTAATAACTACTTATCTGTGGGGAACCTCTGATCAAGTTGCTATTTAAGTATCAAAGGCGGACTACTGTGATCAATGTGAGATGGTATGTTTGGCTGGGAGAAAACAATACGGAATGACTACAAGTCATAGCACCGGGAAATTATCATGCCCGCTGCTATGAAGAGAGTTATGACGGGAGTTGAATTAAGCGATTAACGCAGGCTGTTAAACAAAGAAAGGCTAGCAATCTTAACGTAGCTTTGTTGAGCGGCCTGTAAAACAAAAGATTCAAAAGATAAACGGCTGCTGGCCTCTGCAAAATCAATATCTTGAATACTAGACAGCAACTCTTTTGAAACTAGAGTCAAGTTTTCGTGGAGATTTCTGGTGCTTTCCATTGTATTAAGGCGAGCACCTATCTCCGCGCGGGTCTCTAAGACATTATCTTCCGCCGAACGTAGATTGGTTAGAGTATCACTGATTAGCTGTGTATAGGCTTCGCTCTCCACATCAGAAGTACCGAGTCTCTCTAGACCCGCAACCAAACGGCTAACTGTCGTCAGCAAGCCCTGGGTTTCTGAGGATTCCATTAAAAAGGTATCGCCGGTATTCGGGCTACCTTCTATTTGCACTTGCATACCGTTTATTTCAATCGGTCGACCTGATACAAAAGGTTGGTTTTCTTTTAGTATCCGGCCATCTGATTTAGAAACGATATTGAAATTTGGGGTAGCTGGCAAGCCAACGGCCAGCATTTCTGATGGTTGTTGAAATTCTATAATAATATCTTCTGGATAAAACTCATCGTAGGCTGCTTGATCGGTTACCAAACCCACTGAAACATTTGCGGGAGGAACCGCGGTATTGGTGTCACTGGCTAAAGTGCGAAAAGTTTTTTGAGCGCTTGGTACATCGATAAATAAACCTTTGCCCGAATCGCTGGCAGCCAAACTCACGGTGTTTGATATCTTTATTCGGCGCTGACCTTCATCTCCGGCGAAGGTAAAATTATTATTTCCGGTATCTACAAAGGGCTCGGTCTTACCTTTATAGCCAGAGAACAAATACTCACCCGAGGTATCTTTGGTGTTCATCAAATCTTTGAGCTCGGCCAAACGTTGTTTCACTTCTGCCGAAATCGCCTGTCGGTCTGATAAATTTAAAGCGCCATTACCCGCCTGAGTGGTAAGTTCTCGGACTCGAATAAGCGACTCATTGACGCTCTTTAGTGTTGCTTCCTCAAGCTTAGCGCGGTTTTCGAGCAGGTTTATGTCTTTGACATATTGAGCGCGCGACTCCAGTTCCTGCTTAAGGTCGAGGACCTTTGCGGCATTCACCGGATCATCCGAAGGCTGAAGAATACGCGTACCCGACGATATCTGACTTTGGGTTTTACCAACCTGCGACGTCAAGTCAACGATCTTAGTAACGCCAGAGGTAAATGTTTGGATTGAAGAAATTCTCATGAGCTTGACCTATCCGTTACCGGAAGACACCTAAGATTGTATCGAAGAGTTGACGAGATATATTGATCACCTGGGAAGAAGCCGAATAAATTTGTTCGAATCGGATTAAGTTTGCCGCCTCTTCATCGAGGTTAACACCTGATATGCTATTGCGCTGTGTAATCGCTTGATCCAAGACCACCTTGGAAGCATCTCGGCTACTTTTTACTTCGAAGGTTTCTGTCGCTACTGCCTCAACTATTTGAGAATAGGCTTTTTGGAAATTGGCTTTGCCACCGACAGTTTGCTCGGTACTTAAGTTTAAAAAGGCCTGTGCATTACGGTTATCAGAGGTTCCATCGCTATTAAAATTAACCATAAAAGCGTCACCCTTATCAGGGTTGCCACTAATCGATAAACCATAACCCATAAAAGCTGAACTGGCGGAGCTGTTATGGCTGAAATAATTACCCTGTGATGACGCCGCGCTCTCGAGTTCGTAATCAGCTTCTAAAGTGACGGATATATCACCATTGATGGTCAATGCTTTTACGTTACCACCGGCGCCTGCGCCATCGACTCTGAGTATGCCACCGGCAGGCAAAGTTCCTTGGGCCACTGCAGCGCCCAAACCTAATGGATCAGAACCTAGCGGGCCAGTAACTCGTAACTTGGTTTCAATACCAAAATCATTGGTATCAAAGCGGATGGTGCCATCTTCATTTTGAGCAACGGTAATCTTACCTGACTCGCCAAAAGCGGCATCGACCTGACCCTGAACGTGTTCAATTAACAGTTTCGGATCGCTAAAACTGCCTTCGACCTCGACGGTTCGAGGATGGCTAACGCCCCCAGGCCCATCAAATAAATCCAGCTGAAAACTATTGGAGCCGCCCGCATTGAGGTTAACAGGGTTGTTAATATTTACTGTTCCTAGAGCGCTAGCAGGATCTTTACCCTTAAATTCCACATAATCTGTCGCACTATCGCCCTGCACCTGAAATTCTAAATCGACGCCAAGATTGGAGGTGATTTTTACAGTTTTACCGTCACTGATAGCAACGATGCCCTGGGCTTGTAAATTACCATCAGCATTAATCGCATTGGCGATATAGTCGTTGGTCATGGGAGACGGTAAAGCCCCCAACAAATTTGATTGATCCAAGGTCAACTGTTTACCATTTAGGTACAACTCAAAAGTTTCACCGGCACCGTCGTCGTTGACCTTAAGCTCGGTGTAGCTCGCAGCCGTTGCCGATATGCCTTGGGCTTCATTTAATAACGCCGCAGCTTCTTGCGCAGAATACCCAGCAGGGATAATTAAAGTTTGGGTATCGACCGTGCCATTACCTAATGGTTTGGATATCGTGATCTTTTCTTCTACCGCAGCGTTATTGGCAACTGTGCCTATCGGTGCAGTGATGACTTCACTCGGGCTCGGTACCCGGCCTGAGTTGAAACCATCACTAACCATAAAGGTTTGGCCCTCGTTACCAGGAAGAATTTGATTACTCACCCCTGGGGTAAACTTCAGGTTTTCCAGTGGTGGCACCAAGCTTTTGGGATTACTTGGGTCACTGTTATCCAAAACATCATAGGTGGTGGCTGAGGTGAACTTAATTATTAAAGGTGGCGATAGCTTACCTTCGTCTTTAAATGTTGGTAAACGCTGCCCGGTAGCGGGATCAATTGCGGATACGAGCTCACCCCGTGATACGGTGCCGTTGCCGGTATTACCTGCCGACGTTGCCGTTACAATAGGCTGAGCAAACGCTAGGGTATCCGCTTTAACCCCAGTGAGCCCTATATCACGGGCGCCATTATGAGTGGGTTTGATCAGAAAGCGATCTCCGCCACTAAAATTACCACTTTCTAGGTTGACCTTGACCCCATTAAATTCTATCTCTTGGGGAAACACTCCATCTAAACCGCCTGTTTTTACAATGGTTCCATTGGAATCCAGGATTTCAAATACGCTGGGCGCCCCTCCGGATAAACGCATCTCATAGCTATCGGAGGTGAGCTGGCTAGTATCGGTGATCTCTACACTGATGACACGATCGGCTGGCAGTTCATTGCTATTGCTGTAAGCCACCCGATCCAAAGTACTGGCGCGACTGTTGATGTCCGAAAAAATCTCGCTGCCATAATGGCCTTTTAAATCAAGTCCGCCCTTTTGCACCTCGTTAACGCTGTCGGCGATAGTGATGGCCAACTGGCCAAGCTGGGCTATGGCGGGATCGAGAACATCATCGCGATATTTCAATAAACCGCCGGCTTTACCACCGGTAACATCCTCAGTAATTATTTTGTTAGAGGCGCCATCTTTGATCGTTATGTCAAACCGAGAAGGGTCTTGCTCACCCTGCACTGCGCTGACTTTATACGTGGTATCACCAACGACCAAGCTCTGGCCATTGCCAAAAAATACATTGGCGCTGCCATTAGATTCGTCGACGACACTGACATTAACCAACTCGGAAAGTTGGCGCATTAGTTCGTCGCGCTGATCAAATAAGCTATTGGGAGACTGTACATTGGTACTGACGGCACTCTCGACAATTCGAGTATTGAGCTCAGCTATACCACTGGATAAGCTATTAATTTGTTGTGTGATGGCCGACAGCTCGTCATTAATTCCCTTGCTGATGGCATCCATTGTTCCATCTAAGGTGTTGAATCGCTCGGCAAGAATACGCGCTTGCGCGAGGACAGATTCCCTGGCGGGCAAAGACGCGGGGTCATCTGATGCGACACTTAGAGCAGAATAAAAATTATTAAGTACCGTCGATAAGCCGCTGCTTTGGTTGGCCAATAAATTATCTAAGTTTGAAAGTTTAGTCGCGTATTGATCCAACTGATTGAAGGTTGACCCACTGATACGCACCTGCTCAGTGACAAACTTGTTGACCACACGCTCGATATCGATAGCACGGGAGCCTGTGCCGATAAAACCTGCTGCGGTTTGAAAGCTGTCTGCAGAAACGACGTCAACTCTTTGGCGGCTATAACCTGGAGTGGTGGCATTGGTAATATTGTTACCTGTGGTATTTAGCTGGCTCTGACTAGTTTGTAAGCCAGTCCGGCCGATGCTTAATAAGCTATTTGTCACAAGTCTATACTCCCAGTGCGCTCAAAACTTAAGGCTTTGATGACGGCTTTGTTTGCAACTGCGAAAATTCGCTGCGCTGCATAATTGTCTTAATTTTGTTGGCGTACTCAGGGTCAGTGGCGTAGCCTGCTGCCTGTAATTTCTCTACAAAACCCTGACTATCGTCCCCTTGCTCTAAGGCTTGTTGATACCTTGGAGAATTTTTCAGTAAGCGCCCATAATCGACGACGCTTTCTTGTAAGCTGCTATAGGTTTTAAAACTGGCTCGCTCTTTGTTTGGCAAACCATCGCGGTATTCGATGGTGTCGACTTCGACTGAATCTTCATCCCTAGAAGCCTTGATATTGAACATATTGAAACTGCTCTGTCCTTTATCATCATGGATAACATGCTGCCCCCAACCGGTCTCTAGTGCCGCTTGGGCAACAATAGCCTTGGGATCCACACCTAAATAGCTCGCGACTCTTTTAGCGGCTGGCGCCAGTTGTTTAATAAAGTCATCAATACTTTGAGTCATTGATTTTTTGTCACTGGGGATAGGTACATCAATATCTGATGTCGCTCCAGTGGCAATGGCTTGCCGCACATAAGGCTTTATTCTATTAGGGTCAGCAAGATCCACGCCATTGTTGCCAGATCTCGAAACTATCTGCTGCCAATTAATCTCGCCCTTGCCCGCCAAAGCTTGGGTCGCTTGGTTTAAATTAAATTCAGCGGTTTCTTTAGCTTTCATACTACCAACGGCCGTTAAAGAGCCAAGCTGGGAAGGGTCTTTGGCTTCACCTGTTTCACCAAATTGATGTTGACGATTAAGCTGCTCAAACAAACTGTCCGCAATCCCCATACCTCGGCCACTACTCAAACTAAGACTCAACTGGGAGTCGAGCATTTGTTGGTAGTGCTTACTTTCACTGCTGTTTAAGGGATTATCTTTACCAAATACTTCGTTGGTTTCTCGCATGGTCTTGAGCATCATTTGCACAAACATTGATTCAAACTGTTCGGCAACTTTGCGAAGCGACTCTGGATCCTTGTCTCTACCTGCCCGTTTAATGTCATTCAGCGAAGATAGATCATTATAATTAACACCGGCCGACGCTAAACTCTGGCTTGATATGCCATTCCCTTCTAGGTTGTTCATCTTAGATTACCACCAAGTCAGCTTTGAGTGCGCCGGATTGTTTTAATGCTTCTAGAATTGCCATCAGATCCCCTGGTGCGGCCCCCACTTTGTTTACCGCACGCACAATATCTTCGAGCGACGGCCCAGGCGCAAATTTAAACATTGGATTATTATCTTGTTCGATATCAAGCTGAGACTCCGGTGCAACCACCGTGTCTCCAGCGGCCAGCCCATTAGGTTGACTGACCTCAATACTTTCAGAAACCGTCACAGTTAGATTGCCATGGGTTACCGCTACAGGCGCTACTTTCACGTGCTTACCAACAACAATTGTGCCGGTACGTGAATTAATGATTACTCGGGCGGCCTCTTCACCTGGATCAACATCCAAGTTCTCCAACATAGACAAAAAACTAACTCGGTGTGCCGGGTTTATAGGCGCATCGACCTCGACTGAGGTTGCATCCATAGGCCTGGCAACGCCAGGTCCTAAGGTGCTATTAATTGTGTCGGCCAAGCGTTTAGCTGTCGTAAAGTCTGAACGTTTCAGATTAAAAACCAGTGGCTGCCCATTATTAAAATTGGTTTTGACTTCTCGCTCTACGGTTGCCCCGCTAGGAATACGCCCTGCTACAAGAACATTCACGGTAATGCGTGAGCCGTCGGCACCAGCAGCACCAAAACCTCCGACGACTAAGTTGCCCTGCGCTAAAGCATACACTTTTCCATCAACACCTTTGAGTGGGGCCATCAATAAGCTACCGCCTCGTAAACTGTTAGCATTACCGAGGGAGGAAACGGTTACATCGAGGGTCTGGCCGGGCTTTGCAAACGCAGGTAACTCAGCATGAATAGCAACCGCCGCGACATTCTTTAAAGTCACCCGCTGCCCTTCTGGTATCGTCACACCAAACTGCTTCATCATGCTTAAAAATGTTTGAGTCGTGAACGGAGTCTGGTTAGTTTGATCACCGGTGCCATCTAAACCAACAACCAAACCGTAACCAACGAGTTGGTTACTTCTGACACCCGCAACGTTAGCGAGATCTTTAATCCGATCGGCGTAGGAATGGGTCGATGCCAGTAACAATGTAAGCACTAATGTCAGCGCCAACGCTAGGACAGCATGCATCAAGCGCGAAACCTTCAATATAGTATTTATGAACGATTGCATTAATAGATGACCTGTTGTTTTAACGCGAATGATTGTTTTAAACATAATTTATGTTGTGTCTTTAAAAGGGAAAGTATTCGCTATTAAAGAAGCGAGACAACCATCCTTGCCTGCCGGCCTCGGCCAATGTTCCCGTGCCGCTGTAGGTAATTCTGGCGTTTGCCAACTTAGTCGATACGACAGTATTACTGGGCGTAATGTCATCGGGGCGTAAGACCCCACTGATGCGGATATATTCATCGCCCTTATTTAAAGTAATCCATTTTTCACCACGAACAACGAGGTTGCCGTTACTTTGTACGCCGGCTACGGTTACGGTAATGCTGCCGTTCAAGCTATTGCTTTGGTCGGCATCGCCGCCGCCTTTAAAATCGCGCTTGCCGATTAAATCAGTTAATAAACTATAATTTCCCAGACTCACACCGCTGCCCAAAATAGCACCGACTCCACCATTCTGTTCTTGTATATCCAAAGTATTTTCTTTCTTTGTGCTCACATTGGATGACTTTTGCGATGTGGTGCTTTCGCTTAAAATAACTTCAATAATATCGCCGACACGGTGGGCTTTCTGATCGGTATACAAGGTCAGAGCGGTATCATCACGAAATAATGACCCCGCACTGCCAACCAATGGTGCCGCGGGAATTTCTTGCATCGGGGCAAATGCTGCAGCCCCAGGCGTAGGGGATTGCTGAATGACACAGCCATTCAACAACGACACTGCCAGTGCAATACAACTGAGTTGTTTTAGTACCATCCACATGATGCAACCCCTATTCGCTTGTATAAAATTAATTACTATTATTAAATGTTCTGTGAGATGAACTGCAACATTTGGTCTGCCGTGGACACAACTTTTGAATTCATTTCATAGACCCGCTGAGTCGTGATCATGTTGACCATCTCTTCTACGATATCAACGTTGGAATTTTCTAGACTGCCCTGCAGCAAACTTCCCATTCCATTCTCTCCAGGGGTGGAGTTAATAGGATCGCCACTAGCGGCGGTTTGGTAAAATAAGTTGCTACCCATTGCCTGCAAACCCGCGGGGTTAACGAAATCAACCAGCTGAATATTACCCAGTTGCTGACCGTTTGGCTCACCGTCGGTATACGACATGACAATACCGTCGGTACCAATAGTGACTCGGCTTGTTCCCTGGGGGACAGTAATTGCCGGCTCGAGTAACAGACCGTTGATGTTGGTTAACTGGCCATCACGATTGAGGCTGAACTGGCCGTTACGAGTATAGGAAATATCACCAGTCGGTTGCACGATCTGAAAGAAACCTCGACCGTTAATTGCGACATCCAAGGTTTGATCCGTAACTTGCAAACTGCCTTCGGTAAATTCTTTTGAAGTACCGCTAACCTTCACACCCGCGCCGAGCTGCAAACCAGATGGCAATTGAGTATCAACCGTCGACTGGCCGCCGGGCTGGCGCTGGACTTGATACAACAAATCTTCAAACACGGCACGATCACGCTTAAAGCCAATGGTCGACGCATTCGACAAATTGTTGGATATGGTCGTTAACTGCTTGTCTTGTGCGGCCAATCCAGTTTTGCTGACATAAAGTGCTGCGTGCATGGTGTCACCTAATTCCTGTTAAACAATTTGTTTCAATTTTTTACAATTATGCTTTTAGTAAACTCGCCGAAGCTTCGGAGTTTTCTTTCAAGGTTCGCATCATTTTGACTTGAATCTCGTACTGCCTTGCCAAGGTCAACATATCCGTAAATTCATTGACGGTATTGACGTTGCTGGTTTCGATATAGCGAGACTGAACCTTTAGGTTTACGTCAGCCTCGAGTTCAGCACCATCCATGCCCCCTTCACGCAGGCGAACCAATCCGTCTGGGAATTTTTCCAACAGCTTAGAATCGGGGTTAACCATTTTAATTCGATCTATCTGTACCGGCTGATCAACACCCTGCCCGAGTAGGACTGCGGAGATGGTACCGTCCTCACCGATCTCAATTTTTTCAGCCGGCGGGATCGCTATCAGCCCACCATCACCCAAGACCGGCAAGCCTTGACCATTACGAAGAATACCGTTGATATCAATACTCAGGGCACCGTCACGGGTATACGCCTCGGAGCCATCAGGAGCTTGGATGGCAAAAAAACCTTCGCCGTTGATGGCGATATCCAGCTCACGCCCAGTATGGTTGATGTTGCCTGGCCTGAAATCGGTCGCGGGGTTTTCGGTTAGAGAGAAGACACGACTCGGATGCCCTTCGCCGTAATAGACCGCCATACTGCGAGCCTGGGTGAAGTCAGCACGAAAACCTTGGGTGTTGGCGTTTGCCAAGTTATTGGCATGATTCGTTTGCGCCAACATATTGTTTTTGGCGCCGGTCATGGCCGTAAATAAGGCTCTATCCATTGTGATCTCTCGCTCTCATTGTTTTTCCCAGCGCTTGAAAATCTGGTTAAGCGTCATCGTTACGACGCAGGTTTAGCAATTACTATAGAGAGTGCAATTTGAGTGCCAGAAAAATGTAACTAACGATTATTTGGCTTTTGCATGGCTAAAACCGCAAGAAAGCGCCGTAAAAACAGCGACTTATAAAGAAAGGACGAAACGAAAAACCCTAGCTAGGCACATAGGGCTATAAAGACAAGAGCAATAATTTTAGAGTGTAAGCTTGGGCCACCTACATAGAGCGGCAAGTTTGATCAACACCAATGAGCGCGGGGCAAAAACTTGCCACCACCCTCACCGCGTTAAGCAAAGCTCATGTTTTATCTCAAGTTGATAATAGTTTGAGTTACCTGATTGGAAGTCTCGATAGTTTTGGCATTCGCCTGATAATTTCTCTGGGCGATAATCAAGTCGACGAGTTCATTTGAAAGATCGACGTTCGAATCTTCCAACGAGCTGGCTTTAATACTGCCCAAACCCCCGCTTTTGGGAGAAGAAACGCTCGGCACACCTGAATCAAAACTCTGAGCCCACATGGTATTACCCTGGGACTGCAAACCTTGGTTATTAGTGAAGTTAGCCAAAGATACCTGCCCTAGTGCTTCGGACTCTTGGTTACTAAAACGAGCAAAGATAATACCTTCTTCGTTAATGCTGACGCCGGTTAAACGGCCGGTTGCATAACCATCCTGATCCACGCCTTTCACGGTGAAGTTATCACCAAACTGGGAAGACTTGGTCATGTCTATGGTGAAGTTAGATGTTGTCGGTGGCTGTGGCACTGGCGCCGAACCGCCCTCTAATACGGGTTGAGCCTGATGCGTACCCAGTGGGTTGCCCTGGGCATCTAAAGGCGTCCAATTTGATATCAAGACATCGTCGGACAGGGCCGTATTAAAATCGCCATTCTCTTTGAAGTGCAAATCAAACGTAGCTCGAGTTGCGTCTTTGTTTTGCGGTGATGGCAGAGCAATATCCGGGTCGCCCACTTCTTTACCATCAATCGTTACAACCATCTTCCAATGGTTAGGGGTGCTAGTATTATCCGCTGGATCATACTTTTGCTTAATAAAATACTGATTCATAGTATGCGCATTACCGAGGCTATCGAATACTTTTACCGCCGTCGTGTGGTTATAGCTTTTGGTATCAGTAGGATCGAAAGGGTTCAGTACGACATCCTCGAAAGTATTGACATTAAACGGGGCAAATAACCCTAAAGCCGGCGGGTTAAGGTTGTCGATACTAAAACCATCTTCAAGTTGGATATCAATTTTACCGCCAACCACAATCGAGTTACCCGCCGCACTGGTGGCGCCGGTAATTGTGGCCGGTGCATTCACTTCCAAAATTTGCTCGGGAGCGTCGGGGTTGCCCGTAACTTGAATCGAGGTTCCCGCATCGCCCGCCAAACCGAATTTTAAATCGTGGCCAATCGCAGACTTAACGACCAAGTCAGTACCAACAATAGACGCTGAAATACCCGACAAGGTGGTATCACTTAAATTATTGATCTGTGTAGCAATGGCATCCAAGGTATCGCCGTCAAGGTCAATGCCATTGAGACTTAACACCATATTACCAGCAGGGTTGTTGAAGTTAGTCGCTGAAACCGTCGCTTCGCTCGAAGCTTTTGCGGTTACTCCCGCCAAAGCGTTCAACTCGGATGACGTTGACGCAGCTGTCGCTCCTTCGGTGCTGGTGTAAGTGATTTTACTGCCGTCGGGGCTCATAACATCAATAGACTGCTGCGGATAACCGTTGCCGGTAGCCGCGGTACCCGAGCTATCGGTAAGTACTGCACCAATACCGATTTGAGTCGCGTTGGTTGGGTTGTTTCCCACCGTAATCGTTGCTGTTTCGCCATCTTGCAAGGAACGGAACTGAATACTGAAGTTACCACCACCGTCGTTCACCGCCACCGCTTGGACATCTATGGCTACCTGAGGCAAGGTTGGTGCGGATATTTGAGAGTTGATTAAGTTAACCAAACTACGAACATCATTGTAGTTATTCACTGCAGCAGGAGCGCCCAGGGCTGTGCTCAAGGAGATACTCACGGTGCCGCTGGTAGCCGGTGCTGGTCGAGCTAATTCAACATCAAAATCGATACTGGTAGCCGACAAATCAAGACCCGCAATTGGGAAGGCCGTGCTTGTGGAAGTAACACTGGTGCGGGTAGCATCAGAAATACCGACCTGCGTCACAGAGACTGCATTGCCATCGGTAGAGAATTTTTTACCGATACGTTCCAGCACCTCTTCATTGGCATCAAGGTTCACATCCGAGTCAACCGAGCTTGTTTGCTTGGGTTGTTGCAAGCTAGCGTCGATCTGAATGTCAGACAATATCCCATTGGGCTTGCCACTTTCATCAACCCCAAAGCCTTGTAGCTTAGCGTTGGTATTAGTGACCACATAGCCTTCGTTATCTAGACCGAAGGTTCCCGAGCGCGTGTACAATTGCTCGCCACCCTGATTAACAATAAAGAAACCGTCGCCGCTGATCGCCATGTCTAAGACATTGGACGTCTCATTGATGCTGCCCTGATTAAACTGCTGTGCTGCACTTTGTACACCGACACCAGAGCCAGGACGGTTTACACCGGAACCAAACAATTGATTCGAATAGACATCGCCAAATTCAGCTCGTGAACTTTTAAAACCAACGGTGCTCGCATTGGCAATGTTATTACCAGTAATCGAGAGGTCAGTGTTTGCCGCCCGAATACCACTTAGACCAATATTAAAAGACGATGACATGATTCGCTCCTATTGTGCAGCTTTACCGGGACTCAATGCTTTTACTGTCTCGGTACAAATTTTACGTTTTGAGTGGCGATGCATAAAAGAATGGATCGTTACTCTTAAATATCTACTTAAATAAACTTACTGATTAATTTGTTCAACATCACTGAACTTCACCGAGCCGGCACCTTTGAGGTTTAAAGTAAGTTCGTTACCCGCCCCCATGGTGACGCTGCTGACACTGGCACTAAGGGAAGTATCAAACTGGGTTGACTTACCGGCGGTGGTCCCTTGAATCGCAAAAGTAAAATCTCCTGGTAATACGGAGTCTTGAGACGAGGTCCAGTCTAATAAACTACCGTTGACCTCTAACTGTTGCCCGTTCCAGCGGAAGTTATGATTACCCGCCGGTAAATCTCCCATCGGGACTTTGTCAACCAAGGCTCCTGTGGCACTAAAGATAGACATCTCAAGATCACTCGACGCCTGGTCCATCTTGACGACACCCGACACAACACCATTAACGGGTAACTCAGCTTTGGTTCCCGGCACAGTCACTGTGCGCCCAACTAATGAAGACGCTTGCAACGCCTGGTTAGACTGGAAATCGTTCGCAAAGGTATCAAACTTGGTGTTTAAATTATCGAGCGACTCAACGCTGCTGAACTGTGCTAACTGAGCCACAAACTCAGTATTTTCAGCAGGGTTTAATGGGCTCTGGTTTTTTAATTGTGCCACCATCAGATCCAAAAAAGCTGTCTTGCCCAATTCATTGCTGGCCGGTTTTGCCGCCGTTGAACCACCGGCATTGCTTGCCCCACCTGTAATAAGGCCTTGCAAATACGGGTTGTCGCTGATGCTACCGCTTGTGACTGCCATGATCGTCTACCTGTACCGTAATTTTCCCAATGATTATTGACCTAAGGTCAATACTCGCTGAATCATTTGTTTTGCTGAGTTCATAACTTCCACATTCACCTGAAAAGAGCGTGATGCTGAAATCATATTGGTCATTTCTTCTACCACGTTTACATTCGGGTAGTAGACATAACCTTCCTCATCAGACTTAGGGTGCTCTGGCTCATAACGACGCTCTAGCGGTGCATCGCTTTCAACAACACCCATTACTTGAACCCCGGCGTTGGCGGACACGCCGTCATCTAAGGTATCAAAATCAATATTCATCGCATCGCGCTGAACGGCCGCAAATACTGGGTGACGACCGCGATAAACCTCATCAATGCTCGAACTTGCAGACTGCGCATTGGCCATATTACTCGCGGTGGTGTTCAAGCGAACACTCTGGGCGTTCATGCCTGAACCGGAGATATTAAATACGTTAGTGAGTGACATAATCTCTTCCTTATTCGCCGCGAATCGCTGTCATCAAGCCTTTAAATTTACCGTTCAAAAAGGTAAAGCTAGACTGAAACGCTAATGAGTTTTCCATATATTTTGCATGCTCAACATGGGCTTCAACGGTATTGCCATCGACACTTGGGGCCAGAGGGTTGCGATATAACAAATCATCCTCAGGAAACAGTGTGGCGCCGCCGCCGCGATGCTTGTCATTGCTGGTGTTCATATCCAAGCCGCGACCTTGTAACGCTTGCTGGCCCTGTAACATGGCCTTAAAATCAATGTCGCGTGCTTTA
>Ga0105357_10000935_pt1 | contig 15657 bp, 12 predicted proteins | sample GOMGulsemesocosm_4_FD_83660 | JGI IMG/M metagenome (GOLD analysis project Ga0105357, IMG submission 83660) | Methane-oxidizing microbial communities from mesocosms in the Gulf of Mexico - GOM15B Gulf of Mexico | ecosystem: Environmental > Aquatic > Marine > Cold seeps | place: USA: Gulf of...
GAACGAAGCGCATAAATAGCCGCTGATGCGCCTCCTGCGTCGGCACATCCTATAAATTCTTTATATCCATAAAGAGGGAAAGTAAAACACGTATAAAATGGTTAATTTCGACAGCCTAGCTTCGTGGCCAACAAAAAGAAGAGATTAATATAATTAAACTATGTTATTTACTTTGTTAGTATGGCATATGCCTGCTTTCTTTGGAGAAGGTAGGTTTATTGTGAATATTAAGGAAACAATATTCACTCAGAAAGACAGCGTATTTGCGCTTTAGTGATTGGTGTAGACAGTATGGCTATCATTTCTCTGATTTGGTCTAATTATTGCGTACATAAAATAATGTGTGGGCGATTTTTAGCCTATATATGCCAATTAAAATCACTTGGAGTGTAAAATTATGCAGTTTTTTAAACGTCAAGGGAGGCATAAAGGGTTCATTACTATGAGCGCTTTATTTATGCTTCTCATGTTCAGTAATAGCTATGCGGCGGTCAATGAATTTGACAAGCCGATAAATCATCCGCCTATCCCGTTACTGGATGAGCAGGGTGTCCATGTTTTAGAATCAAACAATCCTTACAGCCCTAAAAAAAGTTGTGAGGGCAGTGGTTGTCATGACTATGAAGCTATTACTCATGCCTACCATTTTGAAATGGGGCGTGATGAGTCTAGTGATACTTATGGAGCTAAACGTGGTTTACCACACTTAGTGTCTCCAGGTTATTACGGTGGTTACACGTGTATGGGGGGGAATAACCCGCAAGTGCTAGCGAAGAAAAATAATACAGGTATTGAAGAATTTGCAGATTATGGCTCTGCAGGTTGGGTTAAGACTTGTATGAGTTGTCATACTGGTGGTGGTTGGGCTGAAAAAGATCGTGATGGTATTCGTTACGATGAGAAAAAGGTCGAAGACATCAAATTTGGTGATGGTGATTATTACGAACGCCATGTAATGAATGGTAATGAGCATTTAATGCTATGGGACTGGAAAAAAAGTGGTGTCGGTGAAGCGGACTGTATGTTCTGTCATGTTGACTTTGCTGCACTAAAATTACCAGAAGATAGTGGCTTAGATAAGGCGCTTTCTCCTAGAAAAGCGCGTCAAGCATTTACAACGAAAGGTTTTTTCCGTCAGACAGCAACAGGCCTCATGGAATATGTTGTTGATGAAAATGGTAAAAACCTAGTAACGGCCGAGCGTGCTATGCAACCTAATCCAGGTATGCACGGAGCGCCAGGCGAAGGTGAGTCTGTTCAGTATGTATTGGATGATAACGGAATGCCTAAATTCAATTGGCATGCCGATGCATTTGATGCAAATGGTAGAACGACTATTCCTATGCTGCGTTTCCCAGGTAACGATAACTGTATGGGGTGTCATACAACCAGTAATTCGCGTCGTGGATTTTACGGTTTTGGTGAGGCGGCTGCGATAGAGCTTGATCAAGAAGATGGCGGTACATTAGTCGAAGATTACCAGGATGATGTTCATAAAGGTAAATCTTATACGGATGATAATGGTCAAACTCGTGATATTGAAACGTGTAATGCTTGTCACTCTAAGCAGTATTTCAAGTCACCACTCGTTAATATTGATTTAGATGCCAATCATGATTTCCCTAAAGGAAACTCTGATATGGACGTGCGTAATGATTTGGATTATGCGCCAAATGCTAAGTCGTGTGAAGAGTGTCATATTAATGCAGTCAATAAAGTGATTCCATCGGGACACGATACCTTGTTAAATGCGCATCGCGAGCTGTGGAAAGGTGCGGGTGATATGGCGGGCTACAGTAAAGATAGTCTGACTAAAATCACTCAAACTCATTTTGATGTAGTCTCTTGTCAAGCTTGCCATATTAATGGTAAGGCAGGTAGAAGGGGTGCACCGCTTCAAATACTTTTCCGCTATAGAGAGGCTGAAGATGGTAAATCTAAGATGGTGCCTTATAATCCACGCTTACGTGCGCGTTGGGTAGATAAAACCAGTGGTCGTGTGCTTGTGAAGACTGAGCGTAATTCTGTGATTGAAAAAGGTGAGGATGCTGAGGGAAAACTTTATGGTATTATCAGAGACCCTAATACAGGCAATGAGTTAGCGCGTGTATCTGGGAGGCTGAGTCACGGCTCGATGAGATATGGCGATCCTGAAACCTATGATGGTTGGGTTGCTTTGAAGCAGTCATACGATAGTCTTTTAGCTAAAAAAGGCTATACAAACCCAGATACAACCTATGTCTGGTCAGAGTCAAACGAGTATATTATTTCACATAATACCCGTCCGTCTCCTGATTCAGTGCAGTGTGAAGAGTGTCATGATCGTAAGCAGGATGGTGCATTTAGTTCATTGGTTTCACCTAACGGTATTATGGGTAAAGCAAATGAGAAAAAGGTCACAACTATTCCTGATAACCGTTTAGTGGCAGAGGGTGTTATTACGATTGAACTGCCATATATGCAGTTGCAAGAAAATGGTGATATTACAGAAAATGTTGAAGATATTCTGTATGAAACCAAAATTGATCCGTATATGACTTTATTGAAAAACTCCAGTGCTAGTGAAATTTTGGGGAAATTCGGTGTCATGCGTAAGAGTGACCTAATGGCAGCGGCAGGGCCTGAATTAGCGGCTAAGATGGCTACTGACTTTGTTAGTCCGAATAGCTATTTATTCCAGGTTAATGCAGGTGCAGCTAGCTTACGTAATATGGTAGCAGCCATTGATGGTAATATTGTTAATGACATTTTGTTTCCAACTTACCGCGGTATTATGGGTTATGTTGTGAATGCAGAGTCTGAGGTGCAAGCTATCTTAGATGCTCGTAATTACGGGAAATTGCGTTCTGATGTGTTCTATTTTGATGTGCAGGATAGTGCTAAAGTGTCTGTGAAGTCACTTAATGGTACGCCTATGTATATTAAAGTAGCCTATAAAGGCACTAAGGCTAGCATTGACGCAATTAACGTAGTTACTGCTGATATGGCGGTGACTGCGGTGACTAAGCTTCCTGCGGAAAATATTTTAATGTTACAGCCTGCAGGTGATAGTGGCGAAGGGTTCGTTATTTTAAAGACGGACTCGCTAGGTTATTTTGTTGTTGCTGATAAATAAGGTGCGACAAGTTACCTAGAAAATCCGCCAAGCTAAGTATTTGCTTGGCGACAAGATTAACTTTTTAATCTAAGAGAGTTGGTTAGATTTTGTTGTCAAGCTTTGCTAGGTTTTGTTGATTAAGAAAAGGAGCGATTTTATCGCTCCTTTTTTTTGCCTAATGATATGGGTTTCGATGCACTAAGGCATATCACTTATTGGGCGTGTTATATGCCTTGTTTTTGTTCGGAATATGTTTTTTATTAGGTGGAAAGTACTGGAAGCCTGCTATGTCTATGGTCTTGCGTCTTTGGCATGACTTATGCTTTGTATTAAGTCAGGATATCATAGGATGTTCATGTTTTTAAGAGGGATTTATCTGGCTTAAGCCAGAAAAATATGAGAGCGCATCGGAGTTAATGCAGGATAAGGATTTTAAATGGAAAATGCAGGGCATGATGCTGATTGCAGGGAGAAAGGAACTGTTTAGATGAACAGTATAAGCAAGCAGACAAAGGACGGTTGTTTCAAAGTGAAAGGAAAGACTTTGGCTTTTTAGGATGATGAAGGAATATGTAAAAGGCAGATTAACAAGGAGATTTATTCGGGAGAAATGGACTACAGACTTTGGCTTAATGCTAAGAGACTTAATCAAGGATGATTTGCAGGGAAGAGTAACATTTGTCGTCAGCTTTATAGGGACTTTATTAAGCTTACGTTTTTGTGTTAATAAGCGGGTAAGGTTAATTGGTTAAGTAGACTCTTAATAGGATGGATTCATTTTTAAGAACTCTGTTTTCTAAAAGGAGCGCTCTGTAAAGAGCGCTCCTTTTGTTTTATTAGAAAAGTGAAAAGTAAAAAGTAATGAAAAAAACAAGTGAATTAGTACAGGAAGATGAATCTGGCGCATTATTAGATAAAGCAATGCCGTGGATGTTTGGTGCCGGCATTGCCGCGGGTCATTTGCTGACCTCATCAAGCTGTACGATTCCACAGCAAGGTCGATGTGCAGTTTGCGGTGGCTGTGTCGTCGCATTAGGCTCTTTGGTGGGCTGGGCAATGCTAAAAAAGCGTCAAGGTGATGATTTTTATAATCAAGAATAAATAATCTGAGACCTATAGTTGTAATGAAGTCGAAAGCCCTTTTTATATCCACCTGTTTGTTAATGCCTGTATCCAATGCGTATAGTGCATGGAACTGGAGTGGAGCACTGAAATCCAAAGTTCAAGCCGATAATCGTTATACGCGATATGTTAATCATGCGCAGGTATTTGGCGAAGTCTGGGGTAACTTTGAAGCCTTCAATGATGATGGTTGGCGTACAACTATAGATTTTGTCGCGCGTGAAGGTAGTAAATATGGCTTCGAAGGCGATATTTATCAGCTGTACGCGGAAAAAAAGATAAAAGATTGGAATAGTACAATAAAAGCGGGTCGTTTTCAGCGCTCGGATAGTTTAGGTTTTTATAGTTTGGATGGTGCTGCTTGGTTATATGAAATGCCGGAATACGGATTATCATTTAATGCCTATGGTGGACGGCCAACGCGGCAAGAGGATGTGCGCTCTGTTTCGGGTGATTGGTTATATGGCGCTGAGATGATGAGTAATCAGCAAATCAATTGGGATAATAATATCTTGCCTATAGATACTTGGCAGCTGCGATTTGGATTTCAGCAATTTCATGACGATCATACTTCAACTCGATTAACACTAGCTAATACCATCTCCGGTGAGTTTAAGCACGATTTTTTGCATGCTTATGAATTATCTTTTATGAGTACCTTAGAGACAGAAACAGGTGTTTTTGAAGAGGTGTTTACCAGTTTAATGTTGGATATTACAGAAGATAGTAGAGTCCGTATTAATTATTCTTTATATGAGCCTAAAAGTTTTTATCCTACTTTTAAAGAAAAATTTTATAGTGAATATTACCAAGGACGGCAGGATTTACTGGGCTTAAGCTTTGATCAGCAATTAACTGACACGCTTAGTTATCATGTGGGTGGTAAGCGTGCCGCACGTAAGTCTGAGCATGATATAGGTTATGGTTTTGATGTGGGTGTAAAAAGTAGTTATTTTCGTGATTTAGTCGTGACTGCTGATTTTGATATGCTCGAGTTCGGAAAAAGCAGTTCTTATAATATGTATTTCAGCAGTCAATACTCAATCAGTTCAAATTCTTTACTTAATTTAAACTTAGCTTATTCTTGGGATACCAGCGCTTTATACGGTGAAAATAGAGGGGCAGGCACAGAATTAAAATATCGATATAAATTATATAGTGATGTTTTTCTGGATTTGTCGGGCAGTTATATTGTTAATTCCCGTTTAAATAATGAATACCTGACTGGTTTACAGGTAACTTGGTATTTTGATAATTTTCAAGCAAAGGTGAGTAATTAATGCGTTGGTTTATAGCGAGCTTTTTGCTGTTTATATCGGTTTTAGGGGTTGCCGCCGAAACGGGTGAGAAAAAAGAAAAAACCTGGTGGGAAAAACGGGATGTGCGTAGTGATATATATTATCCCCACGAAGCACATTATGACGTCATGGAAGAGGAGGGCGATAGTTGTTTGCTCTGTCATGCTTTTCAGAAAAATGACGAGCATGATGAAACAAAACGTAAGCCTTTAAATATCATTGCTAATGAGCCGCTGATGGGGATTTGTCATGACTGTCATGTTGATGAGAAACGCGGGCCGTGGCGCTGTGATGTTTGTCATGATGACCCAAAAACAATTTGGCCGCCGGATCATAATTCGGGATATATACAGACTCATGGGGAGGATAGTAAGCAAGATATGCCTATCTGTGACACCTGCCATTTAGATCGTAAATTTTGCACCGATTGTCACTTTAGGCGAGATACTCTAGGGACAGGGTACCACCCCTTAAACTATATAAATCGGCATGGCTTGGAATCGCGCATGATGCCCGAAAATTGTAGCAAGTGTCATAACAGTTTTTATTGTCAAGATTGTCATAATCAATAACTATGTCTAAAAAATTACTCAGTGTTTTTATTACTTTGTTCGTCTGGCTGAATATGACTGTTCAGCCCGTATTGGCGCGTGATGTGTCATTAGCTAACAATCAAATATTATTAACACCTACGCATGGCGGGGATGGTAGTGCTTGGGGGCAAAGTTCGTGCGTGAATTGTCATGTGTTACGCAATATTCATAAAACAGCACCTGCGATTAAAGGAATTACCCAAGAGGTGGGTTATTCTTCCTGTACTGGCTGTCATGGGGCAAATGGTACTGACGCACAACGACAATGTACTGTGTGCCATAACTCAAACCGATTACCAGCATCACCTTTGCAACATGCAGAGAAAAATCATAATTTTACTGTGGCTGAAGACAGTCAATTGAATGATGAAAATTGCTTAGCTTGTCATGACGCCTCGGATATGGATGGCGTATTTGAACCGGCTGTAGACTTAACGCACTATAAAACTTCGGTGATTGACCTGCCTTATCGCAGCGGTACGGAATTCTGTTTGACTTGTCATAATAAGGATCATCAGCAAGCTGGTTTTGAAATGGAGCCGCGGTTTTTGCGTGACCCTTTAGTGATGATGGATAAAAATTATCATTATATGGATTATCACGGCTATGTTGATGGTTCTGGGCAGCGTACTTATGCAGGCTTACGTAGCGGTGATTATAAATACCCGAGTATGGTTGAATGTACAGACTGTCACGCAATGCATGGCACGCACAATGAAAAACTGATTGTCGATCGCACGGATGCGGGTATGACCAAGCTAAGTAATGATGTGCGTCTTCAGCCTGTATTGATTGATATAAATCAAAATGGTGATTACTCGCAACTGTGTGTGACTTGTCATCAAATGAAAGATGTTATTGAGCAAGGCGCTCAGGACACTGGCAATGGTTTGTCGGGCGTGCATCAAGTGGGAACTGATTGTCGTGCCTGTCATTTGCATGGAATGGCTGCGCAAACGGGATTATGATGCGTTACTTGCTTTACATATTAACGCTAGCGACCTTAGTCGTAAGTCCTTTAAAGGCGGAAGATAAAATAGAGTTGCCACTTTTACATCATCTTGTCGGTGTAAAGCCCTCTGATGCTATTAAAGTGCCGGATAAGTTTGAGCTCGGTGATGAAGGCGAGTTAATTTGCGCCACCTGCCATGGATTAAAAGATATAGATAAAACCCCCGTCGATAAAGTCGATAAAGAGGCGGCAGACTTTCTAGTGGGTGGGCGTTATCGTAATCTGACGGGGCTTTGCTATCAGTGTCATGATGAGAAGAAGACTCAGCGTGAGAATATTCATATCCTGCTCGATGAGCACGGCGAAATTAAGAAAGAACAGTGTACCTACTGCCATGAAGAAGTGCCTGATCGTGATAAAAAATTAAGCGTAGCGGAGTTAAAATTGCGCTTGCCGATGCAAAATATATGTTATGGCTGTCACCTCAAAGACCCACATTTTAATGCGGTTGAACATCAAGTGAAACCCGCACAAAAAGAGATGCTAGAGCGGATTAAAAAGCAGAGCGAAAAACTGGGTATTTTGGTGCCTCTCAGTGATAAGCAAGAGGTGATCTGTGTCAGCTGTCACACGCCGCATCAATATGGCGTGATTGATCCTGAAAAACCAGCTGGGAAGCAAGTTAAAAATGATGATTTACAGGAAGGGGTTACCTATAAAGCACACCCTTGGAATAAGGTATTTACTGTAGATAAAAGTGACCGGCTGACTGAATTTAATCAGCAACATAAGATGAACGTTGAGTTTGCCTATCAGCGCATAGTACAGGAAGCATTATTACGCTTGCCTGCTAAAGATGGCCAGTTATGTTTGGTGTGCCATGATTTTAAAGATTAAGAAGAGAGCGTTGTTATGCGAGTGATTGAGAATATAAAAGCCATTCCGAAAATGCAGAAGTTTCGTTATGCGATGATTCTTTTAGCGAGCATGAGCTTGTTAGGGCCTTTGGCCTTTTTACCGCAATTAGTGGGTAGCGATGATTTGTGCGGTAGCTTATGTATGCGCCGCTTTTATTTATATTTTCCGGGTATGACTTGGGAAGATTTTTTTGTGCATGTGAATGCTGCGTCTATTGGTGTGATGGCGTTTAGCTTAATTATGATTACCACTTTATTTTTTGGGCGGATATGGTGTGGTTATCTATGTCCTGTCGGTGGTTTGGCGGAATTAAGTTCGCGCATGCTTAATGACCGCTGGAAAATTGAATTTCGTTCTCTGCCGCAAGTACAGATTCGTTATGGCTATTTTGGCTTCTTTTTGGTGGCTATGCCTGCTTTAGGGATTAGTGCTTGTAGCTTGTGTAATTTCATTACTATTCCACGCTTGATTGAGGCGATGAGCGGTGAATATCGCGGCATGGTGTTTTTAGTATCCAGTGTTGGCTTGGTGAATTTGGGCTTATTACTACTATTAGGTGTGTTCGCCAGCAAAGGTCGTGCTTATTGCCAGTTTATGTGTCCGATTGGCGCGGCTGATGGTTTGGTTAATCGACTGGGTGCAAAAATGCCTTTTGCGCGTCGTATTCGTGTTGCCAAAGAGCGTTGCACGGGTTGCAATATTTGTGCGCGGAATTGTATGTGTGGTGCGATTAAAATGGTTGATAAAATCGCAACAGTCGATCAGACCTCTTGTATGTCTTGTCATGAATGTGTTGATGTCTGTGATTGGAATGCTCTGGCTTGGACAACAAAACCGAATCATAAAGTAAATGAACCTAAACGTATTAAAAAGAATACCGAAATTTTTCCATTGCCAGATTGGCAAGCGGTACATTTTAATCCTGTGAAGACTGATGCTGAAGGTGGAATCAAAACGGGCCCCGCTATTAGCATGTTAAGCGTTTTTAATGCCATGATTTTATTGACGGTCGTATCAATAATTATTGTTGGTTCATTTTTATAATAATGAGTGAATTAGGATTATCGTAAGCATGTTACGTTTTTTATTATTAATAGTTTTATTGGTGCTAGGGCACGAGCAGGCTTCTGCCAATCCACGGTATAGTGATCCTGATGGCTGTCTGTCCTGTCATGCTTACGAAGGTCTAAATTTTATTGATGAAAATGGTGTGTTGCGTAGCTCAACTATCGATCGTAGTCATTATGCGAGTTCTTTACATGGTAGTGTGCCGTGCATGGATTGTCATCGCGAAGTGAAAGATTATCCACATAAAGTCGAAAATACTGAAGTGGATTGTAGTGAGTCTTGCCATATTGAAGAACCTTCAGAAGGGGTGAAATATTCGCATGACGTGATTCATGAGGAAATGGATAAATCAGTCCATGCAGACGGTTGGTATAAAGGACTCACGGGGGGCAATCGTTTAGAAGAGATTGAAATAGAGCAAGACCCCTCTTGTCGTCTTTGCCATAGCAATACTTTATATATAGCGGAAACTCAGTTAGCTGATTTTAAAAAGGAATTTGATCACGCAGAAACCGAATGTGGTAACTGTCACCAAGGCAAAGCTTGGATGGGTCAGTTTGGCGGGCATATTTTGCGTCGTTTAGTGGGGCGTCGTTGGAACAATCAAGAAAATAATCAAATGTGTGTCGATTGTCACGGTGATGTTGAAAAAATGCGGGACGTTGAACAAGAGGATCCTGAAACACTCGAAAAACACCCACCGAGTGATCGCTTTGTGCATAGTGCAGACAGCTATGCAAAAACCTTGCACGGTCGTTTGATTGTCGATGGTTCAGCGTATGGAGCTTCCTGTATTGATTGTCATGCGCCTGAAGGTTGGAAGCATGAGATTCGTTCTTATTTAGATCCTGAGTCGGCATCACACCCTGATAAACTACCAGAAACCTGTGGCCAATCTAACTGTCATGGATATTCTAAAAAACCAGGTAATGAAGGATTTACTTTAACAGATATGCACGATGTCTCTTTATTGGGCTTAACGTATATGGATAAGCCTTTTGAGGTTGAAGCAATACGAGAATCTAAGTGGTTCTGGAGTAGTTGGCCGTTATTGCTTATTGCCTTGGTTTTTGCGATTAGTAGTGCTGTCTGGTGGGTGCGCTTTCGTAATACTAAAAAAATTATTTCTATAGTGGGTGGTGATCGTTTTGAAACCGTCATGATTGGTCGAAAAGCTAAAGCAGCACGTAAAAAGCCTGTAGCAAAAAAGCCTGTTAAGCCTAGAGCTAAAGCAGCGGAAGAGGCTAAGGTGCCGGTAACATCTGATGCAGTAGCTGATAAAGAGAATCTATCTTCAGCGGTAATAGGGCCAACTGATAAGCAGGTGACTCAGGTGGAGCCAGTATTGCAGGTTGAGCCAGAAGCAGCTGAGGCCGTTGCAGAAAAAGAAAAGCCAGTAGAGGCTGATAAATTGAATACTGAGCTACCGAAAGTTGATAATGACTCCAATAATAAAGGCGCTTAAGATGACTCGCTTATTAATTACTCTCCTATTAACTGGTTTATGTTCTTGGGTACATGCGGAAGGCTTATATTTAAAGACTTTAAATAATGCCAGTCTTTCTACGGAGCAAATTCAGAAATCATTAAAGAAGTTGAAAGAGCATAAAGAGGTCACGTTGCGTGGCGACTTAGCTGTTCCGCCTTTTCATAAGCGTGGCAAAATAAGTGATTCTTTGGAGCATAGCTTTTGTACTACTTGTCATATGAGTCCGCCGCACACTAAAAGCGAACGTACGCGTACTTTTATGAATATGCATACCCAATATATTGCTTGCGAAACCTGTCATTTTCGCCCTGAAAATGTACAGTTGACTTATCAATGGCAAGATACCCGCGATGCAAGCGTGGTGCGCGTTAAACCAGAGTTGTTTCGCCAGACATTAAAGCCTGAGGAAAAAACTAAAAAAACCTTGCCAGCAAAAAAAGAAATAACTAAGCCAGCAAAAGGTATTAATCCGTTTTATAAGATTTCGCCTTATTATCAAGATCGGCCTGTTGCTTTACGGAATAATGAAACTTTTGCTCAAGCAACTAAAGACTTGTGGCAGCAGGGCAGTCGTTTAGATGAAAAATCTGAGCGTAGAGCCTTAATACATGCACCCTTATCGGAAAAGGGGCCTGAGTGTAAAGCTTGTCATGCAGATAAAGAAGCATTACTTGATTTAGCTGATTTGGGTGCAACAGCCTATCAGGTGGAAAAGATTCAGAACAATATAGTGGCGCAATTTTTTGCGCGTTATAAAGAAAAGGATCAACGTATTCGTATTATAGATTTATTGCGATGAGTCAGCCGATAATGCGTTTCTTTTATTTCTTTATTTTACTAGTATGGTTTAGCTCTGTTAGTGCTATGCAGCAAATCCCTATTGCAAAGCAACAGCAGATTTTACAAGCAGACTTTAATCAGCCCAGTGATATCGTTGCTGATGCGCAAGGACAGCTCTATATATTAGATGGCATGAATTCGCGTGTGGTTATTATGTCTCCTCAAGGCAAGGTACTTAGAGAAATAAATACCCAAGGTACTCAGTATAATTTTACTAAGGCAATGGCTATTGCATTAGATAAAGAGGTGATTTATATCGCTGATGCTTTACAGCATCGGATTAGACGTTTTTCTGTGCAAGGAAAATGGCTGAGCGACATACTTTTATTTGCGCCTAAGGAGGCTGTTGAAAAATTACAGCCAGAGCCCGTTGATTTATTAATTCGCGATGAAGAATTAATTTATGCGGATCGTCGATTGCATCGACTTTGTTATCTTGATTTAAGCAGCGGCCAAGAAAAGCATTGTACGGGTGAGCGTGGTGAAATGGAGGGGCAGTTCCAATATCCGTTTCAAATTGCTGAAGATCGGGATGGTTATTTAAATGTGGTCGATATCTTAAATGCGCGAGTGCAGATATTTCATCCTTCAGGACGTTATTATTCAGAATCTGGTCGTTTTTCCATGGATAAAATGTTTCGACCTAATGGTAATGCCTTTGATTTCCTAGATTTTCAGTATATTAGTGACGCTTATTTAGGCACGATTAGTATTTATCAAAAGGGTCGATTTTTAGGGTTGTTGCAAGATGAACAAGCTAAGGTGCTTAAATTCAGTTCTCCTGTTCGAGTACGTTATGATCCTTTAGGTTATTTATATATCGTTGATGCTCAGGCGCAAAATGTACAAAAAATTGAGCTGGATTATATTACTCTAGCGGAGTTGCCAGCAGCGAGCGCAGACGTTTCACGCAAGAACTGCGTGTTATGCCATTACAGTTGGGGCAATGATGAGAGTCAGGCTAAATTATTAGATAGTGAGGATGTTTTGCCTGTCGCTTCAATTGCTATGTGTTATAGCTGTCATCACGGTGCAGTGCTCGATTCACGCCAAGCTATTCCTCATGGCGAGCAGCACCCGACCGTTTATGATAATGGGGAGGAAAAACAGGCGCGGCATAAAAAATTACCACGTAAAGATAAGATGCCTGAATTTTATCCGCATGATGCCAAGACTAAAGAAATGACCTGCACGAGTTGTCATACACCGCACAATAATAATGAAGAACCAACTACTTTATATGCAGATAATCATAATGCGTGGTTACGCGGCACTGATTACGGTAGTGAGCAATGTGAAGCTTGTCACGAGAAAAATACCAAGCAATCTGGTCGGGAGAGTGTGAAGCAACATGGCTTAAATCACCCTTTAGGTGTTGTCATGCGTAAGCCTGCTAGTAGTAAGGCCGAGCATTTAACGACCCAAGATCCCCATTTACAAAAAGGCTTGCCGGACAGTTTGCAAGCGGGTGGTGGGGCACTAGGTAAGAAGGATGAAATTGTCTGCCAATCTTGTCATCAGGTACATAATGGCGTGACTGAAAACTTGTTGACTCAATCCGATGAGAAAGGCGCTTTATGTGCCAGTTGTCATCAACGCCAAGCACCAAAAGATGCTAAAGCAGCACGTAAAGCGGGGGTGCATCCAGTTAATGTTGAGATGGAAGAAGCCGTTGAATTTCGCGGTGAAAAAGTAAAAACAGTGCAGTGTGATAGCTGTCATAGCGTTCATAAAGGGACTTTAGAGACAGCTTTATACCCTGACAAAATAGCTGATGCAGAAGCTTTATGTGCAGATTGTCATGAGCGCCAACATGCCAAAGATGAAAAAGACGCGGCGAAAAAGGGCGTACATCCGATGAATCTTGAGCTAGATGATCCTGTAGAAATTGCCGGTGTTAAGGTCAAAAAGATCGGCTGTTTGAGTTGTCATGCCGTGCATTCAGGTAAGCCGGATACGCCTGCTTTATTACAAGAGCATCGTAATGGTGAGTTGTGTGAGAATTGCCATAAAGGAAAGCAACGTGTTGTCGGTACTGATCATGATTTACGCGTAACTAGCAAAAAAACGCAAAATCAACAAGAAGAAACACCGCATCAATCGGGTGTCTGTGGTAGTTGCCACACTTTACATCGTGGCGAAGCAAAAAGCCCCTTTTTATCGGCGGCGATATTGAAAAAGGTAGAATTACGCGATAAAACAGCCCCGGGTCTAAAGCGGGATGAATTATGTATGAACTGTCATCAAAAAGAAGGCGCAGGTAAAGATAAAGCAATTGAGTTTTATGGTCACCCTTATAAGGATATGGTTTTATTCTCGGATGAAAAAATCATGCCGCTAGTTGAAACGGCGCATGAGAAAATAGCTGAGTTTGGTGCGATTGCCTGTATTACTTGCCATGAGCCGCATACTTGGGAACCGTTAAAAGGCGCGCCTGAAAAACTCTATTCTGTCTTAGATTATAAGCAACAAGAAAATGTTGAAGGGGATGTTACTAATAGCTTTTTGCGACACAAAGGTGTGCAAGACACCTTTTGTGTGAGCTGTCATGGTATTGAATCCTTACCAAAGTATAAATATTATCATCACGAAGATAAAGCGCGCTCAATTGGTGTTGATTATTTGCATTAGCGTTGTCTTATTCAGTCGAGCGGGTACAATACTCGCTTGAATTGTAAACACTCCCTCCCCTATTTATTGAAGTACAGAAGCTATGCTTGAGGTCAAAAATCTATTTTGTGAACGTGACGAGCGCGTGCTGTTTAGTTTGTTGAGCTTTGGCATTAGTGCGGGTGAAGTTGTGCAAATAGAAGGCCAGAACGGCAGTGGTAAAACGACCTTATTGCGTATTCTGTGTGGCTTAAATGAATCGTACGAAGGTGAGTTGTTTTGGCAGCAAAAAGAAATAGCAGAAGTACGAGATGATTACTTTAGTCAAATGCTTTATGTCGGGCATTTAGCGGGCGTTAAATCAACCTTAACGGCAGAAGAAAACTTAGCGTGGATGCAGCAGCTTGATCCTGCGTTAGATAAAGTCAGTATTGCAGAGGCTTTAAAAAGCGTTGGGTTATATGGCTTTGAAGATGTGCCGTGTTATACCTTATCGGCAGGGCAGCAGCGTAGAGTAGGTTTGGCGCGCTTATATTTAAGTACAGCACCGTTATGGATTCTTGATGAGCCTTTTACTGCCTTAGATAAAAAAGGCGTAGCTGAAAAAGAAGCTTTATTGGCACAGCATGTATTAAACGGTGGGTCGGTGATTTTAACCACGCATCATGATTTAGACGTACCGGGGCATACCGTACGACGTATTAATTTAGACGAAGTGGCGCGCTCATGAATTTTTTTATCGCGGCGGTACGTCGAGATTTGATTTTAGCTTTGCGCCGACGTAGTGATATTGTTAATCCGCTAGCTTTTTTCTTGATGGTTGCTGTCATGTTTCCTTTGGCTGTTAGCCCAGAATCCAAATTCTTAGCACAAGTCGCACCAGGTGTGATTTGGGTGGCGGCTTTACTCGCCTGTTTATTATCGGCTGATGGCATCTTTCGTAGTGATTTTGATGATGGCTCATTAGAACAAATGTTGGTCAGTCCGCAGCCTTTAGTTTTGATCGTGTTGGCAAAAGTTTTGAGCCACTGGATTATTAGCGGATTTTGTTTGGCGTTGATGTCCCCCTTATTGGCCATGATGTTATTTTTGCCGAGCGAAGGGCTAGGTGCTTTGGTACTGAGTTTATTATTAGGTACGCCGACTTTAAGTTTACTGGGTGCTATTGGTGCTGGTTTAACGGTAGGTTTACGCAAAGGTGGGATTTTGATTTCATTACTAATTTTACCTTTATATATTCCAGTGTTAATTTTTGGTGCTGGCACAGTACAAGCAGGTGCTATGGGCTTGCCGATAGCAGGGTATTTGGCGTTGTTAGGTGCCTTGTTAGTATTCAGTCTTATGTTAGCGCCATTTGCGATAGCAGCGGCGTTGAAAATTAGTGTGCGAGGTTAGGTATGAGTCAATTACATGAGCAAGATTTTTATGCGTGGACACAGCAGCAAGTACATTTATTAAAGGATGACAAACTGAATGAGATAGATGTCGCGGCATTAATTGAGGAGCTGGAAAGCATGGGTGCACGGGAAAAGCGAGAGCTACTGAGTCGTTTAGAAGTGTTATTAATGCACTTGTTGAAATGGCAATATCAGCCTGAAAGGCAGGGAAAATCATGGGAATTTACTATTCAGGAACAAAGAAGTCGTATACATGACCATTTGTCTGAAAAC
>Ga0105357_10000940_pt1 | contig 15611 bp, 14 predicted proteins | sample GOMGulsemesocosm_4_FD_83660 | JGI IMG/M metagenome (GOLD analysis project Ga0105357, IMG submission 83660) | Methane-oxidizing microbial communities from mesocosms in the Gulf of Mexico - GOM15B Gulf of Mexico | ecosystem: Environmental > Aquatic > Marine > Cold seeps | place: USA: Gulf of...
AAAAATATAAAATTAATTCATATTTCAACTGATTATGTATTTGATGGTAAAAACTTCAAACCATATACTGAAGAGTTTCAAACTAATCCAAACTCAATCTACGGTAAAACAAAACTTGATGGTGAAAATGAAATGATTAAAATCAACCCAAAGAATTCTATTATCATTAGAACTTCTTGGGTTTACTCTAGCTTTGGAAACAACTTTGTAAAAACGATGCTAAGACTTGGAAAAGAAAAACAAGAACTAGGTGTAATTTACGATCAAGTAGGAACTCCTACTTATGCAAAAAATTTAGCCAAAGTAATTTTAGATATAATTCCAAATATTACTAATAATAAAGTAGAAATATACAATTACTCAAATGAAGGAGTTCTATCTTGGTATGACTTCGCAAAAGAGATTATGAAAATGGCAAAAATTGATTGTATTATTAATCCAATAGAAACTTATCAATACCCAACGCCAGCATCAAGACCACATTATTCGATATTGAATAAAAGTAAAATAAAAAACGAATTTAATATAAATATACCTTTTTGGAAAGATTCACTAACTGAGTGTTTAAAAGTATTAGGAGAAAGAAAATAATGGATTTAACAAGAAAAAGTATATTAGTAACAGGATGTGCAGGATTTATAGGATCAAACTTTGTTCCATACTTCTTAGAAAAATATAAAGAATATAATATAGTAAACCTAGATCTACTAACATATGCAGGTGATTTAGATAATCTTCACGAGTGTGAGAATAATTCTAATTATAAATTCATAAAAGGTGATATCTGTAATAGAGAATTAGTTGAATTTATATTTACAGAATATGATATTAGAGGTGTAATTCACTTTGCAGCAGAATCACATGTAGATAACTCTATTAAAAATCCTGGTGTATTTATGCAAACAAATGTAAATGGTACTTTTACTCTTCTTGATGTTGCAAAAAAATATTGGATGAAGAAACCATTTGAATATAAAGATGATTATAAAAACTGTAGATTTCATCATATTTCAACTGATGAAGTATATGGAACATTAAATGAAACAGATTTGTTTACAGAATCAACTCCTTATGCTCCTAACTCTCCATACTCTGCTTCTAAAGCCTCAAGTGATATGATAGTACGTTCTTATCAAGAAACATATGGAATGAACACAGTGATTACTAATTGCTCAAATAACTATGGTCCAAAACAACATGATGAAAAACTAATACCAACAATTATTAGAAAAGCTCTAAATAATGAATCAATTCCTATTTATGGAGATGGTAAAAATATTAGAGATTGGTTGTATGTATTAGATCACTGTAAAGGTATAGATTTAGTTTACCATACAGGTAAAGAAGCAAATGTATATAATATTGGTGGAAGAAATGAAAGAACTAATCTACAAATTGTAGATACTATTTGTAGTATTCTTGATAGAAAAGTACCAAGAAAAGAATATCTGCCACTAAATGGCGATAACTCCGTGCCTAAAGGCAAAGTGAGTTATAAAGACTTAATCACTTTTGTAGAAGATAGAGCAGGACATGATAGAAGATATGCAATTGATGCTACAAAACTAGAGACTGAACTTGGCTGGAAATCTGATGAAGATTTTGACTCGGGGATTGTTTTAACTGTTGATTGGTATTTAAATAAGTATAATTTGTATTAACAAAAGTACTTACAAAAGAAGACTATTTGTTTTTAATAGCAAATAGTCTATCTACATAAATATATTTTATATCATTACTTTCAGGTGGTCTTATCCAAACTACTCCATCATCATTTTCTTTTATATGAAGATCTGCAATTTTAACTTCTTTATAGTTTTCATCTTTTAAAGTATTAATAAAACTTAAATCTTTTATCCCTCTTTTATGTACTCCATAGTAAAGAGCAGGTTTTACATATTTTAATGTAGATAAGTTTTTATTTTTCTCAATTCTTACACTTGTATAAATACTCCAATTACCTTTAGGAATGCTTTTTAAATCAAGTTGTATGCCCCAATCTGATTGATTCCCTTTCATTCTTACTGCACTTTTTGAAGAAGCTTTTTTATCAGATACAATCTGTGAACAGCAAAGTTTAAGTTGGTATTCTTGAAAGTCAATCCATACTCTATTCATATTTCCTAAAAGTTTTGGTTTTTTTGCTTCTTCTCTTTTTATATTAAAATATGGTTCTAATGATGATACTTTTGAACCTTCAGCATAATATTTAACATTATTATTTTCTAAAAATGTTTTAAATCTTAATTTATCACTATGCGAAATTGTTCCTCTTAATAATTGGACATAATCAATACCAGAATATAAATCATTAAGATGTTTAAAGTATATTGAATTCTTATCTACTTTTTTAAGTGCTTTATCTAATATTTTTTTTGCTTCTTGAATGAACTCTTCATTTAAATATTCCGAATTTATTAGTGTTTTAACTTCAAGTTTTGATTTCGTTTTTTCTACAGATTTATCAAGTAGTTTAAAATATTCAAGTACTTCATCGTAAGCATCGGCATAGTAATAATAAGAGAACTCTTTAATTAATTTTTTTTCATCTAATTTGGGATTCCACATAAGTTTTGATAAAACCCACGCTCTAAGATTTGATTGGTTTGCATTTGTAGTCTCATATGCACCTTGTAAAAATATACCATTTACATGTGCTAGTTTTGAATATAGTTTTATATCTTTAGCACTTGTGATTATATTTGGAAAAGGTTGTAAATATCCATTAAAGTTTGTTATATAATGCCAGATATAAATATCTCTTTCATATTTTTGCCATGATATTAAATCTTTATAAATGCTTTTATTTTCTGATTGGGCTAAACTCTTTGCAAAATTTGCTTCAATATCAGAAAAAAAGATGTTTAAATTTTTTGATAAGGGAGGAAATTTTTTAGGTGCCTTTCTACTCCATTGATATGCTTCCATGAATACTTTTGTATTTTTATTCGTCTTGTATATATTTTTTGCAATATAATTTGAATAATCTAAAAAAGGGGCAGATGTCGAACCATATTTATTTATTAGGTTTTTACTATTTCTATTATTACAGTAAGATAAAATATCTTCATGAGCTAAATATAAGATATCTTCGTCTTTTAGGTTTATCCTCTTAACTTTTTTATTGAAATTTAAACTTGCATATTCTTTAACTTTTTTTGATGTAAAATCAAGTTGTCCATTACAAAAATATTCTGGATATAGATTTTCATATTTTAAAGGAATTAATTCAAAGGGTGTGAAGTTATTATATGTTTTTATAAATGAAGATTTTATATTTTTTGTTTTATGACCAAACTCACCATTTAAGCCAAGTTTTAATGCAAAGTTTGTATCTTCTAATTCTTTTATAAATATCTCTCTATAGTTAAATCTAGCCTCACTTATAAAGTTTATATTCTTTTCAATAAGATTTGTTTTCTCTGGAATTATTTCAAAAGTACTAGATAAAAATTTACAATTTAATGAATTTTCTAAAAAGCTATATATTCCATAAATTAGACTTCTATTATTTATTCCTACTATATAAATAGTATTATCAATTAATTCAATTATAAAACCATCATTTTTAAACTCTTTTATTTTATTAAAAATAAATGGTACTTTAGTTTTTATTTCTTCTTTTGTAGATAAAAAGAAGTTTATTTCTTTTTTACCTTTTAAATCAAAATTAATTTTATTAAGATAATTATCTAAAATATTTTTTGCTTTAATATTATTGTATTTAGTATTAGCTGTACTAATTGTAAAGTTTGTAGCAAAACTATTTGTACTAAAGATTATAATTGATAAAACTAAAAATAAGAATATTTTCAAGGAGCTATTCTTATTGGTCTGTAAAGTTTATGCTTAAATAAATATCTAATTACTGATCTTAGATGCATTTTAAAACTGCTTGACAGCACATTTCTACTATCCATCTGTGTTTCATGAATAACATAAAATTCTTTATTATGTGTTATTGTTATTCCTTTATGCATAGCTCTAAAACATATATCTATATCTTCCACGTACATAAAAAAATCTTCATCAAAACCATCTACTTTTTTATAACTATCAGCTCTAACAAGCATGAATTCTCCAGATATCCATTCTGGTGTTTTTACATTATAATTTGTTCCATAATGAAATCTTTTTTTGAATAGAATTGAAGCAACAAAATTTAAAAAGAAGGGAAAGTGTCTATCGGGATTGGAAAGTTCTGTTTTCTCTCTATCATAGTAACATGTAACATTTTCCATTTCTCTTTTGTTTTCAATAAAACTTTTAATCATCCCAAACAATTGTTCTTCTTCTAATATTATATCAGGGTTACATACTATAAAAATATCATCATTTGCTGCTTTTGAAATTTCAAATGCCTTGTTATTATTTTCACCAAAACCTCTAGTTTTTTCATCTGCGAAATAAAGATGTTTCTTTTCATTTGCAAATTCTTCAAGCTTTTTTGAATTTGTATTATCTATTAAAATTAACTTTATATCAAAGTCATCATTTTTAAGTTTAAGTGACTTGAAATTATCTATTATTAAATCTTCTTGATTATGTGATATTACTGATATAAATACTTTGTGTTTATTATTCATTTTTATATACTTTCTATATATTTAATTAAATTTATAGCAGAGTTATTATATCCGCAAGTTTCTTTTTTTACTATATTTTCAAGTATAGTTTTTTGTTTACTTCTATACTCAATGTCTTTAAAGTTTTTTAAAACAAATTGAGAAATTGCTTCAGTGTATCCAGTATTTTCATTAAACTTAGGATATTCATCTCCCATTATTTCATTAAAAATAGGAATGTTTGATATTATAGGTATTGATTTAAACCATATTGCTTCTACAAGAGGAATACCATATCCTTCATTTCTAGATAAAAATAGACAATAGTGTGATTTTGTGTATAAATTGTTTAGTTCTTCATCATTTAAAAATCCATGAAATACTAAATTGATATTTTTAAGCTTCATGTCTTTAAATAATTGTGTTGTTTCTGCTGTTTGTTTTCCTACAATATTTAATATAACTGAATCAAAGTACTTGATATCTTCTGCACTATCAAAGTATTTACAAAATTCTAAGATCCTATCAAATCCTTTATGTTTATTGATTCTTCCAACTACTAAAAATTCTAAATTTTTATTTTCATACTTAAATTGTGTATTTTCTTCTTCAGGCCTTTGAAAATTTTTAACTTTAAAAGGAATACCATTAGGTAAATAAACTAAGTTTTTATTTTTACTATTAATAGTGTGGAATTTATCTAAATCTTTTAATGTTGATTTTGAAATATAAGCAATTGCTTTATCAAACTTCTTTGCATACCATAATAAAGTATCATGATATTTCAAGTAATTCTTAGAATAAAGTTCTGGAAAATTATTTACAGAAAAGTCATGAATAACTTTCATTGTATTTTTCAGAAAAAGAGTTGGCATAAAGTTTGTCATAAATATTAAATCATATGTTCCATTTTTTATTAGTTTTATATTTAAATCAGTAATTTTATAAAAAAAACTTTTATCATTTACTTCAATCATATTAATATTTGTATTTAATAGTCTTTGACTTGAGATTCTTTTGGAAAGTAATGTTAGTGCAGATTTTCCTGTATAAATATCTACTTCATATTTAATATCGCTTTTTTCAATTTCTTTTAAAAACTCTAATAATAAATTTTCAGTATAAACGCTTATACCATCATATTTTACAATATATCCAGTAGCTACAAAAGCTATTTTTTTCATTTAATTAAGTCCCTTTTATGTTTAATTATAAAGCCATATGAAATACCTAAAAATAGGTAATAGTATTCATCTCCAATTGTAGGATTTGTATTTGCTGAAATAAACCAATATATTGGTATTACTAATGTAAATAAGTGTACTCTACTTATTGCAAAATTTAAAAGTATTAGATGATAAATTAATCCTAATATCCCAGCTGATATCCAAACATCTAGATATGAATTAAATAACATACCCGAATCTGAATCTAATCCTATAATTTCATCAGTATAAACAGAAAAGTATTGTTGAATGAATCCAAAACCATAACCACCTAACCAATCACTATTTTTTAGTAATTCTATGGCTACTAGATATGCTTTACCTCTTTCATCATTTAATTTTTCTTCAAGCATTTCCATACTAATTATAGGCTCGGAAAGTAAGGTATTAGCAAGAAAGAAGATTATTATAAAAATAATAAAAGATAATAAAAAATATAGAGAATTTATTTTATTTAAATTCTTTATAGACTCTTTCGCATTTTCTTTTCTTGAGATAACAGCTTTAAATATCATAAAGAATAATAGTATTATTATTACTCCTAACCAAACTGTTTTATTTTTAGAAAGAACAATAGATATAAAAGACATAGAGTACAAAATATATTGAATTTTTGTAAATCCAAGTTTATAATCAAGTCTAATTAATATTGATGATAACAAAAATGAACCAACTACCAATGCAAACCAACCAGTTTCTAGAAAAGTACCTTGAAAACCACTAAGTTCGCCCCTATCGTTGTATAAGAAATCAATTGGATAGATACTAAGAATAAATGCCATCAGTATATAAAAGCTAAGAGCTATCTCTATTATTTTTGTAAAGTTCTTAATTGTAAAGTTTTGAACAGCCCAATAACCGGAGTAGAAAACTGCTGGAAAGATTAATAAATATTTAATTACAAACTTTATCTCTCCAATTTTGGAGTAACTGGAGTTCATACTAACAATGGTTAATAGTATTGCAAAGAAAACAAAAAAAACTAGTAATGTTTCATTTAATTGTTGTTTTCTTAAATCATGAAGTATTATAAAAGCAAAAAATAATAGAATTGATAATTGACCAATTCTAATATTTATTCCAACATTAATACTCACTACTGAAAATGATAAAAAGAATAATGAAAAAATTAGAAAAATAAAATATAAACCATTATTCGATTCTTGGATATTATTTACTATATGGAGCCTTTTTGTTAATAATTATGGATATTATCATATTTTTATTTATTTACTACTTATTATTTATATTTTAATAAGATAATTAAGTAGATTATTAAAATAATAGTTTAATTCATCTCTTTTATAGCTTTATTATAATAAAATCCGTTATAAAATTAGAAGGAGTCATATGAAAGCTGTACTATTAGCAGGTGGATTTGGAACTAGATTAAGCGAAGAAACGGATTTAAGACCTAAACCAATGGTAGAGATTGGTGGAAAACCAATTTTGTGGCATATAATGAAAATATATTCTACATATGGTATTAATGAATTTGTGATACTTCTTGGATACAAAGGGTATTATATAAAAGAATATTTCGCAAATTACTTCTTACATGAGAGTGATATTACAATTGATTTAAAAGACAATAAAATTGAAGTATTAAACAATTCTAGTGAACCCTGGAAAGTTACTCTTTTAGATACTGGTCTAAATAGTATGACAGGTGGAAGAATAAAAAGAGCACAAGATTTTATTGGTGATGAACCATTCTTACTTACTTATGGTGATGGTGTTGCAAATATTGATATTGATGAGCTTTTAGCATTTCATAAAAAACATGGTAAATCAATGACAATGACATCTGCTCAACCTGATGGAAGGTTTGGTGCTTTAGATATTAGTGATGATAATAGAGTAAACGAATTTAAAGAAAAACCAAAAGGTGATGGTTCTTGGATTAATGCAGGTTACTTTGTTTGTGAACCTAAAGTATTCGATTATATTACAGAAGGTGATGCTACAGTATTTGAACAAGAACCTTTAAAAAATCTAGCTAAAGACGGCGAAGTTTATACTTATAAACATGATGGATTTTGGATGCCTATGGATACATTAAGAGATAAGAATTTATTAAATGAATTATGGACTAAAAACAATGCTCCATGGAAGATTTGGGACAAATAATGTTTGGAAATATTTATAAAGATAAAAAAGTTTTAGTTACAGGTCATACCGGATTTAAAGGTTCGTGGCTTACAGTTTGGTTAATAAGTTTAGGTGCTAAAGTTGTTGGTATTTCAAAAGATATCCCCACAGAACCTTCTATGTTTAAAGAGTTAGAACTTGCGGGAAAAATTAGGCATTATAATGAAGATATTCGAAATTTATTAGCATTACAACAAATCTTTTTAGAAGAAGAAGCTGATTTCTTATTTCATTTAGCTGCTCAACCTATTGTTTCAACTTCTTATTCTGATCCAATTGAAACAATTTCTTCAAATGTAATGGGTACAGCAAATGTATTACACGCTTTAAAAGAAATAAATAACAAATGTACAGCGATTATTATTACAAGTGATAAAGCTTATGATAATGTAGAACAAATTTGGGGATATAAAGAAGATGATAAAATGGGTGGGAAAGATATTTATAGTGGTTCAAAAGGTGCTGCTGAACTAATTATAAAATCATACTATCATTCTTTCTTTAAAAATGAAGATTCAAATGTAAAACTTTCAATTGCCCGAGCTGGAAATGTAATTGGTGGTGGTGATTGGGCAAAAGATAGAATCGTTGTTGATTGTATGGAAAACTGGAGTAAAGGTAATACTGTAGAGATTCGAAGTCCAAAAGCTACTAGACCATGGCAACACGTATTAGAGCCATTAAGCGGATACTTAAATTTAGGACAAGTTTTACATGAAGATGACTCTTTTCATGGAGAAGGTTACAATTTTGGTCCAAGAGCAGAGCAAAATAGAACAGTTGAAGATTTATTAGTTGATTTAAGTAAATATTGGGATTATGAAAATGCTAGTGATTCGTATGAAGTTACTGATAATATTCCTTTTCATGAAGCAGGATTATTAAAATTAAATTGTGATAAAGCTTTAGGATACTTAAACTGGCAAGCAACTTTAGAATACAAAGATACTATTAGATTTACTAGTGAATGGTATTATAATTTCTATAAAACTGAAACTAATATGTATGATAAAACAGTTGAACAAATCAATGAATTTGAAGAGTTAGCAAAAAATAGAGACCTTTTATGGACAAACTAATTGAAGGTGTTATTTTAACACCTTTAAAACAGATTATTCATCCAAAAGGTGATATATATCACGGTATGAAAAAAAGTGATATTGGATTTGAATCTTTTGGGGAAGCATATTTTTCAACAGTAATAAAAGACGAAGTAAAAGGTTGGAAGAAACATAGAAAAATGGTTTTGAATCTTATTGTTCCAAGTGGTGAGGTAGAATTTATTATTTTTGATGATAGAAAAGAATCAAAAACTTATAATCAATTCTTTAGCATATGTTTATCTCAAAAAAATTACCAAAGACTAACTGTTCCTGCTGGCGTATGGATGGCTTTTAAAGGAATAGGTAATAGTACTAATATGTTATTAAACTTAGCAAGTATTGAACATGATCCAAGTGAAGCTTTAACAAAAGATTTACCTGAGATAACTTATATATGGAATAAATAATGAATAAAATTAGACTTTCAAAATCGACAATAGGTGATGAAGAAAAAAATGCTGTTTTAGCTGTTCTTGATAAAGAATTTCTTGGGATGGGAGAAGAAGTAAAGCTTTTTGAACAAGAGATTAAAGCTTATTTAAAAACTGAACACGAAGTAGTTTGCGTTAGTACTGGAACATCAGCTTTACATTTAGCAATTGAATCTTTAAATTTAGATGAAGACTCTGAAATTTTAGTTCCTTCCCTAACTTATGTAGCTTCTTTTCAAGCTATTAGTGCTTCAAATGTTAAGCCTATTGCAGTTGAAGTTTGTGAAGATACACTTTTTATTGACTTAATTGATGCAAAAAGTAAATTAACTTCTAAAACAAAAGCAATTATGCCAATACATTATGCAAGTAATTCTAAAGATATTCAAGCAGTATATACTTTTGCTAAAGAGAATAACCTTCGTGTTATTGAAGATGCTGCTCAAGCTTTTGGATGTGAAAACTCTATGGGAAAAGTTGGAAGTGCTGGTGATATTATATGTTTTAGTTTTGATGGTATTAAGAATATTACTTCTGGTGAAGGTGGAGCAGTAGTTAGTTCTGATAAAAATGTTATTCAAAGAGTTCAAGATACTAGATTATTAGGTGTTGAAAAAGATACAGAAAAAAGATTTTCAGCTCAAAGATCTTGGGATTTTGATGTTAAACATCAAGGTTATAGATACCATATGAGTAATGTTTTTGCAGCAATAGGAAGAGAACAATTAAAAAAAGTAAATACTATTGAAGAAAAAAGAAAGAATATTGTTCAGTATTATTTAAAAAATTTAAAAGATATACCTCAAATCCAATTTCTAAATTTTAATTATGATGATATTATTTCTCATATTTTTGTGATTAAAACTTCAAATAGAGATGCATTACGGGAACATTTACTTAGTAAAAATATTGAGTGTGGTATTCATTATAAGCCTAATCACTTATTAACAAAATATAAAACTGATTACTCTTTAGCTATTACAGAAAAACTTTATGAAGAAATTTTGACATTACCTTGTCAGATTGATCTAGTAGATAAAGAATTAGATTATGTAATAGCTACAATCAAGGAGTTTTTTAATGATTGAAAAGCCTCTTATATCAATAATAATGAACTGTTATAATAGTGATGAATATTTAAAAATTGCTATAAATAGTGCAATTTCTCAAAGTTATAAAAATTGGGAACTTATATTTTGGGATAACCAATCTAGTGATGAAAGTGCTGATATTGTAAAGTCATACGCTAAGATTGATGATAGAATTAAATATTTTTATGCTCCAATACATACTCCTTTGGGAGAAGCTAGAAATTTAGCTATTGAAAAAGCGAATGGTTCTTGGGTTTGTATTTTAGATTGTGATGATATTTGGCATGAAAATAAACTTCAATCCTCTTTTAATCTATTAAATAAATATGAATTTAAAGATGATGTTTCTTTAATATATTCAAAAACTATTTATATAAATGAAAAAGGTGAAGAGTTTGGTAGATTTCATGAACATTACTCAGGTAAAATCCATGATTTATTATTAGAAAAAGGAGACTTCGTTTTTATTTCTTCAGCAATTTTTAGAAAAGATATTTTAGATAAAGTTGGAAAAATAGATGTAAGCCTTCATTATGCTGAGGACTATGATGTTCTTTTAAAAGTATGTAAAGATTACTATGCTTTATGTGTTGATGAGTTTCATACGTCTTATAGAGTTCATAGTAATAACTTAACTAATACCAAAGTTTATGAATATGATGTTGAAAATTTTGAATTTTTAAATAAGTATATTAAAGAACATAATTTAAATTTTAACTTAAGAAAAGCCATATTTTTAGAAAATTCAAAAAGAATGACTGCTTCAATTGTTAAGCTTTTATCTAAAAAAGATTATTCAAACTTAATAAAGATAATAAAATCTTACCCACAATATCTATTGTTGAGTCCTTATTATGTATTCTTTTTTTTAGTTAGAAAGTTTAAAAAGAGTTAGATTTCTAGTCTTGACTTTGAAAGCTCTTTACTCTTTTCAATAGGATCAATATATTCAACCCCTTTAAGTTTAAAACGTAGTTTTAACATATAGTTGAAAAGTTTATATTTAAGTGGGTTTATAATTAAATTAAATTGATAACCATGATGTAATTTTGCACCAAAATCTTTTTTGAATTTTTGGATCCCTGCTTCTTTAGAACCTTCTTTTATATCAGGAATTGCTCCTATAAAATCATATGTCTTTATGTTGAAATTATCTGCTAAATATTTTAATGCTACAAGATTAAGAAGTTTCATAACACCATTTTTAGGACGGCGAATACTTCCTGAATATTCAGCATATGCATTGTTTTTATCTTTAAATAAAACAATTACTCCCTCAGTTTGATTATTATAAGTAGCTTTAAACATTAGCATATTTTTTGGGTGAAAGTTTTTAAATTGATTTAAAAACTCATTTTTGTCAATTGATAAAGGAATTTTTTGTCTAAGTAGAGTTTCATTACATAAAGAGTATACCTCTTCAACATTATCAGTAATTTCAACTTTAACACCCTCTCTAATTGCTTTCCTTGTATCAGTTCTTTGAGATGACGAAGTCATTCTTTTTACCATATTGTCCAAATCAGATTCAATATCAAGTATATATGATGACCATCTAAAGGCCTCAGCATTTTTTGGATAAGTATTAAATATTGCACTTGGATGTGGCTTGTAAATAAAATCACAGATTTTCTTTTCTTTTATATACTCAATTGTATTTTCAAGGAATGCTTGTTCTTCTTCTATAGTTGTTTGCATTTTCGATATTATATTATTTGTAAATACAATTCTTTTAAAAATAAAAGTTTTGTGTATTATGAAAGGAAGTATAAATTTTTCTGAATTAATCCATCCGTAATCATCACTTTTTGATATTAGATATTTTTCTTGCGCAAAAAATGGAAGTTTAATATTGATTTCATTTTGACTTTTAAAAATTTTAATTATAAGCACCTTATTATAATGAATAATACATTATATAATAAAGTTACTTGTTATTTGATATTAAATTGCTAATCTTGATTTTGATAACTGTTTGTTTTTTTCTATTGGGTCTATATATTTCACCCCTTTTATTTTAAACTTAGTTTTTAACAAAATATTAAAAATTTTATATTTTAAAGGATTAATCACTAAGCTAAATTGGTATCCTTCTTTTAATTTTGCTCCTAGGTCTTTTTTTGATTTTTGAAACCTAGCCTCTTTTGAATCTTCTTTTATGTCTGGTATTGCACCTATTAAATCAAAAGTTTTAATATTATGATTATCAACTAAATGTTTTAGAGCAATAAGGTCAAGTAATTTCATTAATCCATATCTAGGTTGTGGGATACTCCCTGAATATTCTGCATAAGCATGATCATCATCTTTAAATATGACAATAGCTCCTTCAACTTTATTATTATAAGAAGCTTTAAACATTAACATATTATGTGGATGGAAGTTTTTAAATTGAGTCATAAATTCATTTTTATCAATTGAAATTTGTACTTTTTGTCTTAATAGCGTACCATTACAAATATTATATACTTCTTCTGCATCATCTGTAAGTTCAACTTGAACCCCATCTTTAATTGCTTTTCTTGTATTTCTTCTTTGCGAGGATGAAGTCATTTTTGATAACATATCTTCTAAATTATTTTCTAAGTCTAAAACATATGATGCCCATCTAAAGCTATCACAATTTTTTGGGTAAGTTTTAAAAACACTATTTGGACTGGGTTTATAAATATAATCACTCATTTTATTAGTTTTAATATAATTAACAACATCATTAAGAAATGCTTGTTGCTCTTCTACAGTTGAAGGTTCTTTTTCTATGACCTCATGTGTAAAGATAATTCTTGTAAAAATAAAATTCTTATACAATAGATAGGGTAATAGAAATTTTCCGCAACTAAACCATCCATAATTATTGTTTTTTACACTCAAATATTTTTCTTGAGCAAAAAATGGAAGTTTAATATGTATTTCATTTTGATTTTTTAATAATTTAATAACAAATTCCTTCTTTATATAGTAATATAATAATTTATTTTGTAGGTTACCTTAAAATTACTTACTGTTTACTTTTGTGTTACTTTTAGTTTAGATTTTGATAGTTTTTTATATCTTTTTACAGGATCAGTATATTTAATACCTTTCATTAGGAATGATAACTTTAAACACATGTCAAATAGAAAAAACTTTAATGGGTTAATTATTAGACTAAATTGATATCCCTCTTTTAACACAGGATTAAATTCTTTCTTAAACTTTTGAATACCTGCTTCCTTTGACCCTTCTTTTATATCTGGAATAGCTCCAATGAAGTCATATGTATCTAAATTAAAGTTATCTGCTAAATATTTTATTGCATGCAAGTGTAAAAGTTTCAAACTACCATGTTTAGGTTTTAATATACTTCCTGAATATTCAGCATAGGCATTTTTTTTGTCTATAAATACTACTAAAGTACCTTGTATTTCATTTTTGTAAACAGCTTTAAACATTATCATATTATTAGGATGTAATGATTTAAATTGATTTTCGAACTCTTCTTTATTTATCAGTAATGGTATCTTCTGTCTTTTCAATGTATTATTAATAGACGGGTATATTTCATTTGTATCTGTACTAGAAACTATCTCAACTTTATCCTTGATAGCTCTTCTTACATAATTCCTTTGGCTTTTAGATAGATTATTTATCATTTTTTCCAAGTTATTATCTATATCTATTATATATGAACCCCATCTATATGCATCAACATTATCAGGATATGTATTAAATAGTACATTTGGTTGTGGTTTGTGGATAAAATCACAAATGTTAATTTTTTTTATAAAAATAATTAGATTATTGAAAAAATATTTTTCTTCTTTAATAGATGTTTCATTAATTTTAATTAGATTCGTTGTAAAAATAAGTCTTGTAAATATCATATTTTTATGCAAGAGAAATGGTAAAATAAAGTTTTTTGAAATAAACCATCCATAGTTGCCACTTTTAGATTGTAAGTATTTTTCGCTTGAAAAGAAAGGTAATTCAATGTTAATTTCATTTTCAGAATTAATAAGTTTAATCATTTATAGTCTTTTTGTTTTTTTATAAAATAAATAAAGATATTATATTATATAATATAATATAATAACTTCTATTATTAGAAATTATTATATAATAATTATAATAAAAATGGAATATACTTAATGCTATTTAACTCATATGAATTTATTTTTCTTTTTTTACCTATTACTTTTTTCGTCTATTTTATTTTAAATCAACAAAAATATTATACTTATGCAAAGTTATTTTTAGTTTTTGCCTCTTTATTTTTTTATTCATGGTGGAATATTATTTATTTACCTATAATTTTAATTTCTATAGTTTTTAACTTCGCAATAGGAAATGTATTTACAAATACACATATTAAAAATAGGATTAAGAAGATAGTATTAGCTCTTGGTATATTTGGAAATCTATCACTTCTTGCTTATTTTAAGTATAGTGATTTTTTTATTGAGAATCTTAATGTTTTTACTAATTCTAATATTAACTTGCTACATCTAGCTTTACCACTTGCGATTAGTTTTTTTACTTTCCAACAAATCTCGTATTTAGTTGATAGTTATAAAGGATATACAAAAGAGTATAAAATCATTGATTACATGATATTTGTTACATTTTTTCCACAATTAATAGCCGGACCCATAGTACATCATAAAGAAATGATGCCTCAATTTAAAGATAAGAATAATCGAGATATGTTAAGTGAAAATATATCAAAAGGTTTATTTATCTTTTCAATTGGTTTATTTAAAAAAGTAGTTATTGCAGATTCTTTTGCAAGTTATGCAAATAATGGATTTGATATTCAAGAAAAACTTAGTTTTATTGATGCTTGGATTACTTCCTTTTCTTATACCTTTCAATTATATTATGATTTTTCAGGTTATACAGACATGGCCATAGGCCTTGCTTTATTATTTAATATAAAACTACCTATGATATAGCTACCCTAAATAGGACATAGAAAAGTTTACTCTATGATAAAATAAAAACCTAAAAGGGAAACAGATGGCAAGTAAAAAATATACGCAAGAATTTAAAGATTCAACAGTACAAT
>Ga0105357_10000942_pt1 | contig 15605 bp, 15 predicted proteins | sample GOMGulsemesocosm_4_FD_83660 | JGI IMG/M metagenome (GOLD analysis project Ga0105357, IMG submission 83660) | Methane-oxidizing microbial communities from mesocosms in the Gulf of Mexico - GOM15B Gulf of Mexico | ecosystem: Environmental > Aquatic > Marine > Cold seeps | place: USA: Gulf of...
CACATTTTCAATTGCAATAAACTTAGATATGATATATGCAACTCTTAAATGCACTCCAAACTGATTAGAGTTTACCCTCCTCCTTGAATGCGACTTAACTTAGTTAAGACGCATTTTTTTTGCCTAGTCGTTTTTCAAATAAGTGATTTTGCCGCACTCAGACCATCACTTCACCTTACAAAATCAGGTTTACACGCAAACTCTTACCACTGATTAACGCAGATCACTTAAACATCGTCATACGCTTGACACTCACCAATATCTTCAAACCAAATCGCAGGTGAGTTTGCAATAAATTGCTGCATTAGTGATATACAACGAACATCATGCAATTCAATTATTTTAACGCCAGCTTCCTTGAGCCAATCTAAATGACCGGAAAAATTGACTGACTCACCAACAACGACTGTGCCAATATTAAATTGGCGAATCAGCCCAGAGCAGTACCAGCAAGGGGCTAATGTAGTGACTAAAATTTTATCTCGGTAATTTGTTTGCCGCCCGGCTTTGCGAAAGGCATCGGTTTCACCATGAATGGATGGGTCATTGTCCTGGACGCGACGATTACGCCCACGACCTAATAACTCTCCTTGCCGATTAAATAATGCGGCACCAACAGGCACGCCTCCCTCATTAAAGCCGATTTGTGCTTCATCTAATGCAGTATCTAAAAGTAACGAATAATTCATTGGAAAATCCTTAAAAACAGCCCTTTCGCGCTGCGTGTTTTATTTTTCAATAATATCTATGCAGCGGTTATTTTCGCTAACGCCACTACTTAGCGCAAGTTTCATTGCCCAATGAATCCTTATAACAACGAATAGCGCTGCCCGAGCCACCTTTATAGTTTTTATTACCGAAAGAGTCTGTTCTGCCCTTAATAATTTCTCCGTTACTTTTTTTCCACGCTTCATTACCAAAGGAATCTTTTTTCCCTAGTATCGCGCCAGAACTATCTTTATAGGTCATATTGCCAAAAGAATCGCCAATACCATTGATCATATTCCCCTTGCCGTCAGTCCATTGCTCATTACCTGAAGAGTCTGCTCGTCCAAACCATGTATTACCTTGACTGTCCCGGCATGTTTTATTAGCAAACGAATCTGTTTGACAACTCATCTCTGCATTAGCACTATTGATTGAGATGCACAGCACTAAGCCCGCAAAAATTCGTAATCGTTGCATTATTTCTCTCCTTTAAGCTATGAAACTAAACGCATATATTCAGCTTCACTGTCACTACTATCGTACAAAAATGTTAATCGCTATTTACTCAGAAATAATATCGCACTCATAACGAAAGACCTTTACGGAATCTGACCAATAATCAGCGCTAAATCCAGCCTTTGTCTTAAGGTGGCGTAAAAAGTCACTAGGTTCAGGCAAAGATTCCCATACCGAAGGTAAAAATGTGCCACGCAGGTTGCCTTCTTGCATAATTAAACCATCAATATTGGGACGTATTTGGCGCAATAAATCTTCCTCAGAATAAAAACTTATGAGCTCAGGCTTAGTGAGTATAGACAGGTGAATTTCCAGTTGCGCATATTCCGACTCTGTTACTGGAGGAAAGCGATAGTCTCTAAAAGCTGCGGCAAAAGCATTGTCTGCAATATCGACAATCAAGGGTCGCACTGCTTCTAACATGCCAATACAGCCGCGCAATTGATGATGTATTTCTAAAGTAACAAAGCTTGCTCGTATCTCCTGTAATTCAGGATCATAATCTTCGCTATTCATAGGCAAGGCTTGACCCTGCTTTAAGCCATAAGCAATAGAGTCTTTTGCAGTTTGTAATAATTGCTGCTGTTGCGTTTTAGTCAATGACATAAGCACCATACCCGACTACACGGCTTTTATCGCTGGCAGTATCACCTGAGTTTCTAAGATCAATCGTTTTAATTTGTAATGATTTCTTTTTCGCCAGAGCAAGCAGGCCACTGACCGGCACACGCCCACAGGCACTGTCATAATCTAAATGCTTGTAATCAAGGTTTTCGATTTTTTCGCTGGTCGCCTGATCGAGTCGTTGCGCTGTTGCATAATCATGAAAATGGCTAAGATCCGAGCTAATAACAATTAAGGTATTTGGCTGGCCATAAAACAGCTCTAATACTTGTTCTATCTGTTCCGCGGGACAGTCGCCTGCCACTATGGGAATTAAGCTAAAGTCATCTAAGGTCATTTGTAAAAATGGCAATTGCACTTCCAAGCTATGCTCTAAAGCATGCGCTTGATCAAGATATTCAATAAAAGGAAATTGCAATAAAGAGGCTATCGCTTTTTTATCTAGTGGTATATCACCAAGGGGCGTATTAAAAGCATCTGCACTTGATAATGCAAGACCAGTAAAACCAACGTGATGCGAGGGGCCTAATAAAACGACTCGCTTAATAATCGCATGTTGCGGGGATAAGCGCGCGTAAGCCTCTGCCGCACAGGCACCAGAATAAATATAGCCGGCATGCGGCACAATGATCGCTTTGGGTGCTTTAGTTGACGGTGCGACTTGCTTGAGATACCCAGCAAGCATTGCGCTTAATATATTTGGATCATCAGGATAAAATGAACCTGCGACTGCGGGCTGACGTATGCTTTGCATGACTTTACTCCCCATTATTAATCTCTTTTTATTACCTGTATAAGCCAGTTAGTGTTAAATTACAAGCATCTAAAGTACTGAGGTTTGCTATGAATACTAAAACCAACTCAGAAACAACTGTTCCCACTCACTATTGGCATGACTTAGGTGATGGGCGTATACAGTGTGATTTATGTCCACGATTTTGTAAATTGCATGACGGTCAGCGCGGTTTATGTTTTGTTCGACAGAATCAAGATCAGCAAATCGTTTTGACCAGCTATGGCCGCTCCAGTGGTTTTGCCATCGACCCCATAGAAAAAAAACCGTTAAATCATTTTTATCCAGGCTCCTCAGTCTTTTCCTTTGGCACAGCAGGCTGTAATTTAGCCTGTAAATTTTGCCAAAACTGGGATATTAGCAAATCTCGGGAAATGGACTCCATTATGAGCATTGCTGGGCCGGAAATGATTGCCCAAAAAGCCGCTGAACTGGGTTGCTTGAGTGTTGCCTATACTTATAATGATCCCGTAATTTTTCATGAATACGCTATAGACACTGCCATAGCTTGTCGTGAATTAGGCATAAAGTCCGTTGCCGTTTCCGCCGGCTATGTTTGCCCCGAGCCTAGAGCTGAATTTTATCAATATATGGATGCAGCAAATATTGATTTAAAAGCCTTTACCGAGCGCTTCTACCAGAAAGTTACAGGCTCACATTTAGCCGCCGTATTAGACACTTTACGTTATTTACAGCATGAAACATCCGTTTGGCTGGAATTAACTACCCTGCTTATTCCTGGCGAAAATGATTCACCCGCTGAATTAGAGCAAATGACTCAATGGGTCGTGGAAAATCTTGGCCCTGATGTCCCCATGCACTTTACTGCCTTTCACCCCGATTGGAAAATGTTGGATACGCCCGCAACGCCAATCGCATCATTATTATTAGCACGCGATATTGCTTTAAAAAATGGCGTTCATTATGCTTATGTAGGCAATGTGCACCATAAACCAGCAGAAAGCACCTATTGCCATCACTGCGGACAATTATTAATAGGCCGTGATTGGTATCAATTATCAGATTGGAACTTGAATGCTACAGGTGCATGCATTGCTTGTGGCACTCAATGTGCAGGGCATTTCGCTGAAAAATCTGGGGATTGGGGCGCTAAACGGATGAATGTTAGTATGCTGTAGCTCTATACTGCTTACAAAACATTAGACTTTGGCACTTGAAACCAGTATTCCACACGCTTTATACAGACTACGCGAATGACTGTGGCAGCAAATAATCCGCAGGTAGACTTATCTAGGAAATATGCTCTGTAAATAGGTAAAATAAGCTTTGTTTTTAAATTTCCTTTACGTAATCAATATGCTTATCTCTGTTCCTGATAAATTGCTTTTATTTATTGCATTATTCGCACTAAGTTTACTGATATCGCCTCTGTTTGCAGCCGATATCAATGTCAAAATCGACCGTAATCCCGTTAATTTAAACGAGTCATTTCAAATTATTTTTAGCGCCACCGATAAACCAGATGGCGAGCCTGACTTTTCGCCCTTAAAAAAAGATTTCGAGATTTTACATCAATCGCAACAGCAATCGACCCAGATTACTAATCTTAAAATGACCAAGTCCATTCAATGGGTGTTAACGGTGATGGCAAAACACGAGGGAACTATCATGGTTCCTGCCATTAATTTCGGACAAGATAACAGTCAATTTACAGCGCTCGTGGTCAATAAGATACAAGTGGCGGAGAATACCAATGAAGATTTATTTCTACAAGTTGAAGTCAGCAATACCAAGCCTTATCTCCAAGAGCAGGTTATTTATACCTTAAAGCTATACCGTAAAGTTAATATCTCGCAAGCAGCGCTAACCGAACCAAAGCTAGCTAATGCGGTAATCGAAAAGCTGGGCGAAGATAAAAATTATAACAGCCAATATCAAGGCGAAAATTATGTCGTTACCGAGCGTAAATATGCAATTTTCCCTCAAAGAAGCGAAATTATGCTTATTGAACCGTTGACCTTAACGGCCGATGTGATTGCCGCTAGCCAACCTCGCTACAATGGCTTTTTTAATCGCCAAAATACGCGTACTCAACGTGTAAACTCTAAAGCCATCACCTTAGACGTTCAAGCCAAACCAGCCGCGGCAGCGGATAAATACTGGCTCCCTGCCGAACAAGTTTATTTAGAGGAAAAGTGGTCTACCGATATAGCACACACAAAAGTAGGTGAACCAATCACGCGCACTTTAAGCTTACTTATAAAAGGAGCAACCCAAGGCGCACTACCGGTATTGTATGCTGATAATATGCCCGCCAATTTGAAAGCCTATCCTGACCAGCCTACTTTAAAAGAAACCGCCAAAGACGATAGCATCATCGCCTATAGAGAAGAAAAAATCGCCTTAATTCCAGGTCTTGCAGGTACTTACATTTTGCCCGCCATTGAGATACCTTGGTGGAACACAATAACGCAGAAAATGGAAGTTGCGCGTATTGCTGAACAAACAATGACTGCGGCTGCCGTCACTGGTACTAATAATTATGTAGCGCCAACGCCAAAAATAGTGACCGAAACTCCCCCCCCAATAGCTGTAGATAATAAATCGACAGTAACAACAAGCTCTGCCGATGAAACATTATGGTTTTGGTTGGCTATATTTTTTGCTGGAGCGTGGCTGGTCACGTTAATTTACTTTTTATCCAAAAACAGAAAAAAAACGCAAAAAGAGGTTAGCTTAGCAGCGACTGAAAAAGCTGGAGTCATCGATAAAAAATTGAAAAAAGCATGTACAAAGAATGAGCCTGCACCAGCTAAAGAGGCATTAATTCAGTGGGGGCGTGAGCAATTCAATCAGTCCAGTTTGACTAAAATAGCAGAGCAATGCGCTCCAGTATTACAAAGTGAAATTTTAGCTCTTAATGCGGTTTTATATGGCGGGAAAAACAAAGAGTGGCAAGGTGCACTATTATGGACAGCTTTCAAGGAAAATCAGCCGATAACAACTAAGCAAAAAACAGAGAAAGAGCCTCTGCCAGCTTTATTTAAAATCCAGTAGCCCGTATAAAGGCTGCGCAATACGGGGTATTCTTGTTACCGAACTCCCCACACAAATAGATTCCCGATAAAAGACTACGGGAATATATCACTTAATATTAGCCTATGTGTAGGCTTACTACTCAGTTTCTGGCTTCTGATCGCGCTGCAATAGATTTTGTACGGCACTTAATGGCGCGAGACCATCATACAATACGCGATAAGTTTGCTCAGTAATTGGCATATCAATGCCATGTTTTTTGGCTAGCCTATAAGTTTCTCTTGCCGCTGAGATACCCTCTACTTCCTGACCAATTTCTTGTATCGCTTGCTCTCTATTTTTACCTTGACCTAACGCCAAACCAAAACGACGATTGCGTGATTGATTATCAGTGCAAGTCAGAATTAAATCCCCTAGCCCCGACAAACCCATCAAAGTTTCTTGCTGTCCACCTAAGGCGGTATTAAGGCGAATAATTTCAGCAATACCGCGCGTCACTAAAGCCGCTCGAGTATTTGCGCCAAAACCTATGCCATCTGCAATACCTGCGGCAATGGCAAGGACATTTTTTACTGCGCCACCGACTTGAACGCTGATAATATCGGTCGTTGTATAGGTGCGGAAACGAGGGCTATGCATCAGCGCTGCAAGTTCATCAGAAAAGGCTTGCTGAGTTGAGGCAATGGTCACCGCCGTGGGCAAATCTGCTGCGACCTCTTTAGCAAAAGAAGGTCCTGATAAGATTGCGGCCGGTGTTTCAGGAGAAAATACACTGGCAACCGTCTGGTGCAGTAATTCACCTGTTTCTGGATTAAAGCCTTTGGTTGCCCAAGCAATTTTGACATTCTTAGAAACGAATGGCTTTATTTTAAGCAGTGTTTCTTTAAAAGCATGACTCGGTACTGATATTAAAATAATATCGCTAAATTGCGCGGCTACTTTTATATCATCCGTAACTTGTAATGAATCAGGAAAAGACAGACCAGCAAGATAACGTTTATTTTGCCTATCTCGCGCCAAACTTTGAATATGCTCAGCGTGGTGCCCCCAAAGCATCGTTTGATTACCATTTCTGGCGGCTTGGATCGCTAATGCAGTGCCCCATGAGCCCGCACCAAAAACGCTAATTTTACTGGTCATTTTTATTGCTAGTTTAAAGTTGGAGAGCTTGCTGCCTGTTGAGCTTGCTGCAGATGTTGTGCATATAAAGCATCAAAATTAACAGGCGCTAATAATAATTGAGGAAAACCACCTTTAGCCACTAAATCTGAAATCACTTCACGAATATAAGGAAATAAAATATTAGGACAGAAACTACCCACCATCGGCCCCATTTCAGCATCGGTAAAGCCTGCTAAAGAAAAGATACCTGCTTGTGTTGCTTCAACTAAGTAGGCGACTGTTTCACCTGTTTTAACTGTGACCGTAACAGTCAAAGTCACTTCAAACATAGAGTTTTCTATAGGCGCTGCGTTAGTAGCTAAATTGAAATCTACTGCAGGCTCCCATTTTTCAGTAAACAGTTGCGGCGACGCAGGTGATTCAAAAGAAATATCTTTTGTGTAAATTTTTTGAATAGAGAATTGCTTTTCTTGTGCTTGATTTTCTTCAGCCATGATCTTTTAAAGTAGTGTGTGGAAGTTAGGGTTATTTTTTACTTTTAACAATCGGAAGTTTATTTTCTTCCCAAGATTGCATGCCACCAGTCATTAAGAAAATATTCTCAAATCCTAGTTTAGTTAATGTTGCACAAGCTGGAGCTGAGCGCGTGCCTGTATGGCAAACAACAATAACATCGTCTTTTTTATATAATTCGATTTTCTTAATTTGCTTTTCTATACTAGCAACAGGGATAAGGATTGCATCCGCAATATGGCCTTTTTTAAACTCATTGGCTTCACGTACATCGACAATAATCGGATTTCCAGAATTTAACTTAGTCACCGTCAGCATAGGAGAAATAGTTTGGTACTTACGCATGCCGGATTCAACAATATCTTGAATCAAGAAAAAAGTAACCGCGAAAAAGGCAGTAACAAGCATCCAATGGCTGGAAGCAAATTCGATATATTGGTCTATCATGAGTCTTTATTGGAAAGTTAAAATTAAAAATATGATCGGCATAGATATATAGCAGGTTCAGATTTTATTTACTTGTAAACTGACAAATAGAAAATCCAATGCGGCAAATATTATAACGATTGTTTAGTTGCATTGATGACAAAAAATCTCACGCATCATTTCAATAAGCTTAAGCATACGCGGATCATCTATATAATAGAATACGCGGTTTGCATCTTTTTTAAAGCCTAAAATACCTTTTTCTCTTAAAATAGATAGATGCTGTGAGATATTGCTTTGGCTGGTTCCTACTTTTTCCACAATATCTTGTACACTAATCGCTTCAGTTCCTAGCACACAAAGAATTTTTAAGCGTAACGGATGTGACATTGCTTTTAAGCACCGGGCCGCTCGTTCTATATCGGCGTCGTCGTATATGGTATGGTTATCTATAGTTTCCATTTAGATATATTTCCTGTTTAACAAAGGATGATTTTTTACAATTAATAGAAGCTAAGTTAAATTAGCCTATTAGGGCATATATATGTACTGCTATTCTACATTAGAAAACGCTAAACAATAGCAAAATCAAGTCTATTTAGCAATGATTGTTATTCGTAACTAAGCAGAATACTATTACCTTACTAAAAATAGATTATTTTAGGCACAAGATAAAATATTTGCACTTACTTTAGATTTCCTGCGGAGATTAAAATGATAAAACCAAAACCTTTAGTATTATTAATTCTCGATGGCTTTGGCCTTAGCAAAGAGACTGAGTATAACGCAATTGCTCAGGCCAACACGCCCTGCTGGGATAGCTTACAAAAAAAACACCCGATGACGCAACTCGACTGCTCCGGTCGTATTGTTGGTTTACCTAATCAGCAAATGGGCAATTCGGAAGTTGGACATATGCATATAGGCACGGGGCGCTATGTACCGCAGGATTTTTCTCGAGTCAGTGATGCTATTGAAGAGGGTAGTTTTTTTACTAACCCAGCCTTATGCTCTGCAGTGGATAACGCGCTAACTAATGACAGCACTCTACATATTCTAGGCCTACTATCTGAAGGCGGCGTGCATAGTCATATCACCCATATTCTAGCCATGCTGGAACTTGCCGCAAATAAAGGTTTAAAAAAGATTGTTGTTCACGCTATTTTAGACGGCCGTGATGTTTCCCCAAAAAGTGCAGAATCCGCTTTAAAATGCTTACAAGACAAGATAGATCTCCTCGGGGTTGGCCGTATTGCCTCAATTATTGGTCGCTTTTATGCGATGGATCGTGATAATCGCTGGGAACGCGTACAAAAAGCTCATAAATTAATTGCCCTAGGCATAGGAGAATACACTGAAACCTCGGCAATTGAAGCATTACAAGCCAGTTATCAACGCGATGAAAACGATGAATTTGTTGAGCCGACCGTTCTTCTTGATGCTCAAGGCAAAGCCACGGCTTTAGCGGCAAATGACTCCGTCGTGTTTATGAATTTTCGCGCTGACCGCGCCAGAGAAATTAGCCAAGCAATTACTGATGTCGATTTCTCAGGATTTGATCGCGGACATGCAGGTTATCAAGGTGTTTTCGTCACTTTAACCGAATATCATGAGAAATTTACTTATCCAACAGCTTACGCCTCGGCGGAAATAAAAAATAGCTTAGGTGAAGTATTAGCGCAACACGGCTTATTACAGTTACGTTTAGCAGAAACGGAAAAATATGCTCATGTCACTTTTTTTATGAACGGCGGAGTTGATCAGCCTAATATCGGCGAAGACCGTATTTTAGTGCCCTCCCCTAAAGTAAAAACTTATGATTTGCAGCCAGAAATGCATGCTGCTCAAGTAACCGAACATTTAGTGAGTGCCATTTCTGAACAAAAGTATGATGTGATTATCTGTAATTACGCCAACTGCGATATGGTCGGCCATACAGGCAAGTGGGAAGCCGCACTCAAAGCAGTGGAAACCATAGACGATGCACTTGCAACTATTGTCACTGCCTTAGAAAAAGTGGGTGGGCAGATGCTAGTCACTGCTGATCACGGCAATATTGAACAAATGCGTGACGCTCAAAATGGCCCACAAACGGCCCATACCACTAATCCAGTGCCTTTAGTCTATGTCGGCGGCAGCAAAACTTTAGCAGACGGGGGAAGTTTGAAAGATTTAGCTCCCACTATGCTAGCTATTTTAGGCATAGAACAACCGGTCGAAATGAACGGAAAATCGCTACTTAATTAAATCTTGAAAGCTTACTATATACGCACGTGAAAATTACCCTACTTTTATTTTTGCTGTTCAGCCATACATTAAGCATGGCGGCCAGCGACAATGATAAAGAACTACACCAAGTCCAAAGCAAAATAAAAGCAGTTTCGGGTAATTTATCACGTTTAAAAAAACAACAAAGCGATGCAAACGCAGAACTAAAGCGTATAGAAAAACAGTACGGGGGAATTTCACGTACGGCTCAACAGCTAAACGAACAAGTTAAACAAAAACAACGGCGTATTAACGAAATACGGAAGGAATTAAAAGTACAAAATAACTGGCTAAGCACACAAAAATCACATTTAGCCGGACAGGTAAAAGCTGCTTATGCGCTAGGGCGTCAAAAAGAATTAAAGCTGCTGTTTAATCAAAAGGATGGTAGCCGCTCCAGCCGTATAATGACTTATTATCAATATTTCAATAATGCGCGCATAGACAAGTTACAACGCATCAACAATAGCCTAGAACTTTTAACCTCACTAGAACAAGAAAAACAATTAGAAATGCAACAAGTTGCAGATTTAATGAACAAAAATAAGCTGCAACAAGCACGGTTAAAAGAAACCTCAGCAGAACGTAAAGCTCTTTTAGTTAAAATCAAAAAAGACTACCAAAGCAATGTCTCGCAATTATCCAGATTAAAAAAGAATGAGCAGAAATTAAAAGGGCTTATTACTTCACTACAGCAAGACTTACAGGACACCGAACTACCCGAACAAACCAATCAGCCATTTCATATTTTAAAAGGAACACTGCCTTGGCCGGTAACAGGTAAAATCATTAAATCCTTCGGCAATCAACGCTCTGATAGCCAGTGGGATGGCGTTTTAATCAAAGCAAAAGAAGGCAAACAAGTACAAGCTATTGCTCATGGTCAGGTGATTTTTTCAAATTGGTTTAAAGGCTATGGCTTATTAGTGATCATCAAACACGATAAAAACTATATGAGTTTATATGCCTTCAATCAAAGCTTGTATAAAGAAAAAGGTGATTGGGTCGAGACAGGCGACACCGTAGCAACGGTTGGAAAAAGTGACGGCCGAGAGGATGCTAGCTTATATTTCGAAATACGCAAAAAAGATAAGCCGCTTAACCCCAAAAAATGGTGTAGAAAAAAGCGCTAAGCTATTATTGATTGCTTTGCTAAAGTTTAGACAAGAACAAGACAACAGAATTTTTACATTACTTGCCTTTATATTGATATAAAATGTACCGGAACTAGAATTCATTTAGAAGTTATATAACGGAGTTTAAAACGCGTGGTTAATAAAAAAAATATTTTTATATTATTTATAGGTTGTTTTCTAGGCATCTTTCTTTCGACTACTGGCACAGTGCTCGCAGATAAAGATGCTGAACCGCAAGCAGTTACTTTGCCTTTTGAAGAGCTGAGAACATTTACCGAGATTTTTGGGCGCATCAAACAAGATTATGTTGAAGACGTTACCGATAAAGACTTATTAGAAAGTGCGATTCGCGGCATGTTAGTCGGCTTAGACCCTCACTCTAGCTATTTAGATGCCGAAGAATACCAAGAGCTAAGAGTAGGCACTACGGGGCGCTTTGGAGGATTAGGTATCCAAGTAACGATGGAAGATGGCTTTGTTAAAGTCATTTCGCCTATAGATGAAACGCCCGCACAACGCGCAGGTATTCAGTCAGGCGACCTAATTATAAAACTAGACGAAAAGCCGGTAAAAGGCATGACTCTGACTGAAGCCGTTAAAATAATGCGCGGTGAAGTTGGTAGCGACATTTTATTAACTATAATACGTAAAGGTAAGGATGCGCCTTTTAACGTAACTTTGACTCGAGATATTATCAAAGTAAAAAGTGTCCGTAGTCGTACTCTAGAAGAGGGCTTTGGTTATGTACGTATTAGCAGTTTTCAATCACCTACAGGTGCTGCTGTTAAAAAAGCAATCCAAGAACTTAAAACAGCGAATGGCGGCACATTAAAAGGCATGGTACTTGATTTACGTAATAATCCTGGCGGCGTTTTAGATGGCGCGGTCTCGGTTAGCGATACCTTTTTAAATTCAGGTAAAATTGTCTATACAGAAGGACGTATTAAAGATTCGCAAATGGATTTTAATGCTACCCCTGGTGACGAATTAGATGGCGCTCCCTTAGTTGTGCTAATTAACGCTGGATCGGCTTCTGCATCTGAGATTGTTGCGGGTGCCTTACAAGACCATAAGCGTGCAATTATTATGGGCACTAAGTCTTTCGGTAAAGGTTCGGTACAAACAATTTTACCTACAGGTAATGGCGGCGCAGTTAAAATCACAACGGCACGTTATTACACGCCATCAGGCCGCTCTATTCAAGCAACCGGCATAGAACCTGATATTGCACTTGACCGCCTTAAACTAGAGGCACTAGAAGCCTCTAAATTTACGCCAGTTAAAGAAGCAGACTTATCTGGTCATTTAGAAAATGGTAATAAAAAGAAAAGCACTAAAAAAGCAGATAAGAAAACAGAAAAACTAGAAGATGAGACGGGTGTAGATATTCGTGATTACCCTCTGAACGAAGCACTTAACCTATTAAAAGGTATTGCCATTTTCAGATAAGTTTTGATCTGTTATTGTTTATGAAAAGCTCAGTTAGCCCAATAAAAACTTGTTTCTATTGGGCGCTGAGTTTTTTTATGCTGGCCAGCTTTAGCGTGTCAGCCAAAGAGCAAGCAAAAATCGCCCTCATTATCGATGATATGGGCATACAAAGAGACCTCAGCTTAAGCGCCTTGCAACTTCCTGGTGCGGTGACTTATTCATTTTTACCCTTTACCGCACATACTCAAGCCTTAGCCAACCTAGCGCATCGACAGGGCAAAGAATTAATGCTGCATGCGCCTATGCAAGCGATAAAGCCAGAAGACCGAGAAGCGCATGAGCTAAGTGCGGATATAGGAGGCATTGCATTTGAACGCTTATTTATTCGTCAGTTACAAAATATTCCACATATTTCTGGCGTAAATAATCATAAAGGCAGTTTGTTAACACAAAATTATTCGGCAATGACCCATATAATGCAGCTAATTAAAGCGCAATACGGTGATGCTTTATTTTTTGTGGATAGTAAGACAGCAATCGCAAGCGTCGCCCAAAAAGCGGCAACAGATTTTGGCTTAGCAAGCTTGGGGAGAGATGTTTTTTTGGATCACGATAATCCAAGTCAAATAGAAATTAGACGCCAATTTAGAAAGCTAATTGCTCTAGCGCTACGCAATGGCAGTGCTTTAGGCATTGCCCATCCGCGCGTCAACACTTTGGCCGTACTTCAAGACGAGCTGCATAGAATTGCAGCTTATGATGTGCAGTTAGTTTCAGTTTCTGAATTAGCCTTTGCTGCTAACAAAAAAGCGCCACACATCAAACCTGAAGAAGAATTGAAAATACCTGAGTTAGGCGAATACGATATATTTTAAATATATCAATAATATATAGTAGGGCGAACTTTAGCCCGCTTTTTTAGCAATGGCGGACTAAAGTCCGCCCTACCCTTTATTACGCGACAGATTCTTGATAACCGACTGAAAAATCATCCATAGAAGCAATGACTTCCTGGGCATTATCTTGGTCATTTAACTCGAAACTGCTGACACCAACACGATTCAGATAAAACACCTGATCGCGCATAAAATCACCACTGACGCGAATATCACCGATAAAACCAAAACGACTACGCAATAATCGCGCATGCGTAAAGGCACGTCCATCAGTAAAAACGGGGATATGCAGTTCAATCAGCTGGAAATGCTTTAAATCAGCAACAATCTCTTCAACTACCGCATCAGATTCTAAACGTAAACCCAGAGCACCTTTGCGATTGATAAGGTCAGCCCCTTCTTTGCGCCAGCGAGATTGCGAAACAATATTGAAATCTGCATTCAGTTGCGCATCATCAGCGATAAATGTCCAGCTATCTTGAGTCACTTGTTTGTCTTTAATGAGTTGCATAGACTCTCTCCTTAAATGGATTCATGCCAACACGTCGGTAAGTTGCCAGAAAGGCTTCATCTTCATTAAGACGTTGCTCTAAATAAACTTCCAGTAGCTTTACTACCACGGGTGTAACCTCTTCTTTGCTAACAGCAGGCCCTAATCTATCACCAATAGCCGCATCATTTTCTGATGAACCACCCAATGTGATCTGATACCATTCTTCACCTTTCTTATCCACACCTAAAATGCCGATATGACCTACACTTTGATGCGCACAGCCATTCATACAGCCGGAGATATTAATTTTTATATCACCTAAATCATGCACATAATCGATCGAATCCAAACTTTCGTTGATTTCTTTAGCTACGCCAATTGAACCAGCCAGTGCTAATCCGCAGTAATCTAAACCAGGGCAACAAATCATATCGGTTGCTTTACCAATATTGGGCGTCGCTAGTTTTAAGCTTTCTAGTTTTTGCCACAAGAGCAATAAATCCGCTTGTTTAATATCAGCTAAAACTAGGTTTTGACGGTGTGTTGTACGCACCATACCAAAGCTGTATTCATCCGCTAAACCGGCAATTGCATCAAGCTGTACATCTGTGCAATCTCCTGGCGGACTATCAGGCGCTTTTAAAGAAATATAAACAGCACGATAGCCGTCTATTTTATGCTCAGCCGTATTATGCTTCACCCAAGTTGCAAAGCGACTATCTTTAGCTAAATGTTCGGCATAACTGGTATCTTGTGCTGCATCAGCCCGATAAGCAGGCAATGCAAACTGCGCTTGCATTGCAGTAATATGCTCTGTAGGAATAGCCAGTTGGTCTTTAATTAAAGCCCACTCAGTATCCACTTGCTTGCTAAATGCAGCCAGCCCAGTTTCTCTGACTAAGATTTTAATCCGCGCTTTATATTTATTGTCGCGCCGACCATTTAAGTTGTAGACACGCAAGATAGCTTCTAAATAAGAGAGTAAATGTTCTTTTTCCAGAAAAGGTTTAATCATTTGGCCAATGACTGGAGTACGACCCAGGCCGCCACCAACAAAGACTTTAAAACCCACGACACCTTGCTCATTTTCTACTAAATGCAAGCCGATATCATGAAATTGTGTCGCCGCACGATCAAGTTTTGCGCCACTCACTGCAATCTTAAATTTACGCGGTAAATAGGCAAATTCCGGATGCAAAATAGTCCATTGACGAATAATTTCGCAATAAGGGCGTGGATCTTCAATCTCGTCTTTACAAACACCAGCTAACTGATCCGAAGTTGTATTTCTTAGGCAGTTACCACTGGTTTGAATGGCATGCATTTGTACACTGGCTAATTCTTCAAGAATATCTGGCACTCTTTCTAATGCAGGCCAGTTAAACTGGATGTTTTGGCGAGTTGTGAAATGGCAATAACCCTTGTCATAATCACGCGCAATAGACGCTAATTTTCTGACTTGATTACTAGACAATAAGCCATAAGGGCCAGCAACACGTAATAGTGGTGCATGAGTTTGGATATAAACACCATTCATTAAACGTAATGCACGGTATTTTTCGTCAGGAATTTCACCTTTTAAAAAACGCTCAGTTTGATCACGAAACTGGGTCACGCGTTCATCAATGATTGTTTGATCTTTATCGGTATATTGATACATAGAAATGCACTTATGTAGGCGG
>Ga0105357_10000946_pt1 | contig 15586 bp, 15 predicted proteins | sample GOMGulsemesocosm_4_FD_83660 | JGI IMG/M metagenome (GOLD analysis project Ga0105357, IMG submission 83660) | Methane-oxidizing microbial communities from mesocosms in the Gulf of Mexico - GOM15B Gulf of Mexico | ecosystem: Environmental > Aquatic > Marine > Cold seeps | place: USA: Gulf of...
ACCGGCGAATACCACGCGATCTGCTACGATGGCCCGTCGCAGGATACCATCCGCCACGTCGCCATGGACCGCAGCGGCAGGGTGCTGAGCGAAACCGAGATCGCGGTAAGGCATGGCCCCTCGATCCACGACTGCGCGCTGACCCGGAACTTCGCGGTCATCCTCGACCTGCCGGTGACCTTCTCGATGCAGGCGCTGATTGCGGGGCACAAGTTTCCCTATCGCTGGAACCGCAGCCACCGCGCGCGGGTCGGATTGCTGCCGCGCAGGGGCAGCAACGAGGATGTGGTGTGGCACGAGGTCGACCCCTGCTATGTCTTCCACGTCGGCAACAGTTTCGAAGACGAAACCGGCCGGGTGATCATCGACGTCTGCCCCTATGAAACCATCTTCGACGGCGAAATGCCCGGGCCATACGGCAAGCCTCTGGGGCTCGAGCGCTGGACGGTGGACGGGCAGGGCGGGAAAGTCGTCCGCGACACGCTCGATACGGCGGGACAGGAATTCCCGCGACCGGACGAACGCTATTTTACCAAGGCGCATCGCTACCTGTGGGCGATCGGCATGCCCGCCGATGGCGATCTCGAATTCGTTGCGCCGATGCCGCTCTATCGCCACGACCTTGCCACCGGCGAACGGGTGCAGCGCGATTTCGGCGAAGGCCGCATTCCCGGTGAATTCGTTTTCGTTCCGCGCACGCCCGATGCAGCCGAGGGCGATGGCTGGATGATGGGTTATGTCATCGACCGCAACCGGCAGACCAGCGCGCTAGAAATCCTCGACGCGATGACGCTCGGCGTGGTCGGGACGGTCGAGATCCCGCACCTGATCCCTCCGGGCTTCCACGGCAACTGGATCGCCGCTAGCTAGGAGATGTGGAGCCGATTCTCGAACTCTCCGGCCTGTCGAAGGTCTATCCGGGCGGGCTGACCGCGCTCGACAATGTCGATCTTACCATCAACAAGGGCGAGGTCTTTGCTCTGCTCGGGCCTAACGGGGCAGGCAAGACCACGCTGATCGGGGCAGTATGCGGGCTCGTCCGCCCGACTTCGGGAAGTATTCGCGCTTTCGGGCACGATCTGGCGTCCGACTGGCGCCGCGCACGCAGTCGTATCGGCCTGGTTCCCCAGGAACTCAGCACCGACATGTTCGAACCCGTCCATCGCGCGGTAAGCTATTCGCGCGGCTTGTTCGGGCTTGCCCCCGACAGGGACCGGATCGAGGAAATCCTGCGGTCGCTCAGCCTGTGGGACAAGCGGGACGAGCGCATCATGGCCTTGTCCGGCGGGATGAAGCGCCGGGTGCTGATCGCCAAGGCTCTGGCGCATGAGCCGGACCTGCTGTTTCTCGATGAACCCACGGCAGGCGTCGATGTCGAGTTGCGCAAGGGAATGTGGGCGATCGTCGACACCATGCGCGAGCGCGGTGTCACGATCATTCTCACCACGCATTATATCGAGGAAGCCGAGCTGATGGCCGACCGGGTCGGCATCATAAATCGCGGCAAATTGCTGATGGTCGACCAGAAGGATGCGATGATGGCGCGTCTCGGCAGAACCGAAGCGTATATCACGCTGGCCAGGCCGCTTGCCGCCTTGCCGCCCGATATCGCCCGCTTCCCGGTAGAACTGGAACCGGGTGGGGAAGTGCTGTGCTACCGCGGCGGCGACGGAACGGGGAAGGGCAAGGCCGAAGTGGCTGCGCTGACCAAGGCGTTGATCGCCGCGGACATCGATTACGTCGGCATCGACACACGCGAAAGCAGCCTCGAGGAAATCTTCGTTTCGCTGCTCGGTGAAGGGAAGGCAGCATGATCTCGTGGCGCTCGACCTGGTCGATCTACACCCGCGAACTGATGCGCTTCCTGCGCACCGCCTTCCAGTCGGTGCTCGCGCCGGTACTCACCACATCGCTATATTTCATCGTCTTTGGCGCGGCGATCGGAGGGCGCATGCCTGATCTGGGCGGGGTGGATTACGGCGCCTTCATCATTCCGGGTCTGCTGATGCTCACCCTGCTGGGCGAAACGACCAGCAATTCCAGTTTCGGGATCTACATGCCGCGTTTCACCGGCACCATCTACGAACTGCTCAGCGCGCCTGTCGGAGTATCGGAGACGCTGTTGGGGTTCGTCGGTGCGGCAATGACCAAGAGCCTGCTGCTCGCCGCGATCATCCTGCTCACCGCGCGCCTTTTCGTGGATTATTCGATCGCGCACCCTGTGCTGGCGGTGTTCTATATCATGCTCGTCGCGGCGGCCTTCAGCCTGTTCGGCTTCATCCTCGGCATCTGGGCGGATAATTTCGAGAAGTTGGGCATCATCCCGATGCTGTTCCTCACGCCGCTGACCTTTCTCGGGGGCACGTTCTATTCGATCGATATGCTGCCCAGGCCGTGGGACACGATCGCGCTGGCCAATCCGATCGTCTACCTGGTCAGCGGCCTGCGGTGGACTTTCTATGGCCAGAGCGATGTGAACATCTGGATCAGCTTCGGCATAACGCTGGGTTTCCTGGCGATCTGCGTGGCCGTTATTGCGTTCATTTTCCGCACGGGATGGCGCCTGCGCGCGTGACATATTCCATCGATTGAAGGGTGGCGAGGCGCAAAACAAGGCGCTAGGCGCACCCGATGCGCTTCGCCCCGTTGATCTTTTCCGCCCTGCTGGGTTGTGCTGCGACTGCCGCGCAAGCTGAGCTTCCCGAAGGCGCACGCGCGATGATCGATGCAGCCATAGCCAGCGGCGACGAAAGGAAGGTCGCCACGGTGATCGGTCTCGCGCGCAGCACATGGCCCGAAGAACGCAGCACGATCGATGCGATTAACGACCAGTGGAAGATCACCCTGGCTGCGCGCCGCGCGGCCGAGGCCGAGGCGGAGCAAACCGCGCTGATCAACGCCGGCATGTTCGACCGCTGGAGCGGCGAGGGCGAACTGGGGGCTTTCCAGTCGAGCGGCAACACCGAGTCGGTCGGGGTGGCGGCCGCGTTGCGCCTTGATCGCGAGGGCATCGACTGGACCCATTCGATCAGATTGCGCGCGGACTACCAGCGGCAGAACGGATCGACCAGCCGCGAACAGTTCGCCGCATCCTACGAACCGCGCTGGCAGTTCGACGAGAACATCTTCGCCTATGGCCTGGCGCAATACGAACGCGACCGGATCCAGGGCTTCTCTTCGCGCTATTCGGTGTCGGGTGGTTTCGGTTATCGCGTTATCGATAATCCGAAGCTCAAGCTCTCACTCAAGGCAGGCCCTGCCTACCGGGTAACGGATTTTACAGACGGGACCAGCGCGGATCGGCTCGCGGGACTCGTCGGGCTCGATTTCGACTGGCAGATGCTGGACCGTCTCAAGCTGACCCAGGATGTCGAGGCACTGGCGGAAACGGGAGGCGAGGCAACGTTGATTTTCGATGGCGCGAACACCACGATCAATCTGGTGACCGGTCTCGATTTTCGCGTGAGCAACCGTCTGCGTTCGCGCCTTTCCTACAAGGTCGAGTACGACAGCAATCCGCCAGCGGGGTCGGAAGGCACCGACACGCTGACCCGTGCCACTCTCATCTACGGCTTCTGACCATGAGCGAACGTTTCGCATTCACCATCGACGCGACCGACGGGGCCGCGCGCACCGGGCGCATCGCCATGCAGCGCGGCACCATTCGCACGCCTGCCTTCATGCCGGTCGGTACTGCAGCGACAGTCAAGGCGATGAAGCCCGAAACCGTCCGCAAGACAGGAGCCGACATAATCCTCGGCAACACCTACCACCTCATGCTGCGACCCGGCGCCGAGCGGATGGCGAGGCTTGGCGGCCTGCACAAGTTCATGAACTGGCAACGGCCCATCCTGACCGACAGTGGCGGCTACCAGGTGATGAGCCTGTCCGAACTGCGCAAGCTCACCGAGAAGGGGGTCGAGTTCCGCAGCCACATCGACGGTTCCAAGCACATGCTTACGCCCGAACGCAGCATGGAAATCCAGCGCATGCTGGGCAGCGACATCGTGATGGCGTTCGACGAATGCCCGCGCGCCGATCGGCCGCGCGATGAAATCGCCGCGAGCATGGAAATGAGCATGCGCTGGGCCCGGCGCAGCCGCGATGGGTTCGATGCGGGCGGCGAACACGCGGAGCGATCCGCATTGTTCGGTATCCAGCAGGGCGCGCTGGACGAGGAATTGCGCCGTATAAGCGCGGACAAGCTCACCGATATCGGTTTCGACGGCTATGCCATAGGCGGGCTGGCGGTCGGCGAAGGCCAGAAAGCGATGTTCGCCACACTTGACTTCGCACCCGGCCAATTGCCCGCCGACCGGCCCCGCTATCTGATGGGGGTCGGCAAGCCCGACGACCTCGTCGGTGCGGTGGAGCGCGGGGTGGACATGTTCGACTGCGTGCTGCCCAGCCGGTCCGGGCGCAACGGACAGGCGTTTATCTGGAACGGGCCGATCAACCTGCGCAATGCGCGTTTTGCCGAGGACGAGGAGCCGCTCGACAGCCGCTGCACCTGCGATACCTGCGGGACCTACTCGCGCGCTTACCTGCACCATCTGGTGAAATCGCAGGAAATCCTCGGCGCGATGCTGATGACCGAGCACAATATCGCCTTTTATCAGCAGCTGATGCAGGCGATGCGCGATGCGATCGCGGAAGCGCGGTTCGCCCAGTTCGCGCGCGATTTCCGCCGCGACTACTTGCAGTGAGACGAACCGGCGATACCGTGCCGGTATGAGAAAAGGCCGCGCCGGTTCCGCTGCTCCCGCGAGATGGGGGCTTTCCCCCAATCGCAAGGCAATGCCGCGCGAACAGAGCTATATTCTCGCCTTTGCCGGGCTGACGATCCTTGCTTGGCAGACCGGCTTCGGAACGCTTGCGCTGATGCCGTTCACGTTGTTGGCCACCTGGTTTCACGAAATGGCGCACGGGCTGAGCGCGATTGCGCTCGGCGCTGAATTCCATCGCCTCGTGATCTTCGCCAATGGCTCGGGCTTTGCCGAGTTCTCCGGCAGCATCGGCCACCTCGGGCAGGCGGCCATTGCGGCGGCAGGGCTGCTGGGTCCCAGTGTCGCGGGCTGCCTGTTGATCGTCGCATCGCGCTCGCGGCGGGCCACGCAGCTGGCGCTGCTGGTTCTCGCATCGGCGCTCGCGATCTCGACGGCGGTGTGGGTGCGCTCGGTCGCCGGATGGGTGGTGCTTCCGCTGTTCGCTGCAGCAGCCGGGTACATCGCGTTACGCGGCAGTGCCAAATGGCAGCGGATCACGGCGGAATTCCTCGGGGTACAAGGCGTGGTGAGCGTCTATCAGGACCTTGGCTATTTGTTCAGCCCGGGCGGCACGGTCGGCGGCATGTCCGCGCGATCCGACACCGGCCTCATCGCCGACGCTTTGTTTCTGCCCTACTGGTTCTGGGGCGGCCTGATCACGCTGACGATCCTCGTCATGGTGTGGCTGTCGCTTCGGTTTGCCAGCCGATACTGACCGGACAACAAAAAAGGCGGCCCCGTGAGGGACCGCCCTTTTGCTGTGTCGCTGCCGCTTGGGCTTAGCGCGAGTAGAACTCGACCACGAGGTTCGGTTCCATCGTGACCGGGTAGGGCACTTCGTCGAGCTTGGGCACGCGGGTGAAGGTCACCTTGTCGTTGCCATCGGGGCTGACGTAGTCGGGAATGTCACGCTCGGGCAGGCTCTGCGCTTCGATGACCAGCGCCATTTCCTGCGCCTTCATGCCCAGCGAAACGACGTCGCCGACCTTGACGCGCGCCGAGGCGACGTTGGTCTTCACACCGTTGAGATAGATATGGCCGTGGCTCACGATCTGGCGCGCAGCGAAGATGGTCGGTGCGAACTTGGCGCGATAAACGACCATGTCGAGGCGCTGTTCGAGCAGGCCGATCAGGTTCTGACCGGTGTCGCCCTTGATCCGCGACGCTTCCATGTAAGTGCGCTTGAACTGCTTCTCGGTCACGTCGCCGTAATAGCCCTTGAGCTTCTGCTTGGCGCGCAGCTGGAGACCGAAGTCGCTCGTCTTGCTCTTGCGGCGCTGGCCGTGCTGGCCCGGACCGTAGGAGCGCTTGTTGACGGGGCTGTTCGGGCGACCCCAGATGTTTTCACCCATCCGGCGGTCGAGCTTGTACTTGGCGCGGGTGCGCTTCGTCATAGTCTTTCCTTCAATTTGCTGGGCCATCCCGTTGACGGCCATTCAACCCGGCATCGCACCGTCGTTCCTTCGACACGCTCAGGAGTTCGACGCGGCTACCGCTTCACCGGGGTGCGGAGCCAATTCGCGAAGGCGCGCTAGTAGCAATATGGCGCGGTTCGTCAAGCACGAAGATAGGCGCTCGACAAGCACCGGCAGGCGGGGCAGGGCGCATTGCCATGAACGACGATTTCAAGCTGCCTGAAAACTGCGCCGACATGCGTGATGTACGCGCCGGCGTCGATGCCACCGACCGCGAGCTGATGGAATTGCTCGACCGGCGGTTCGGCTACATGCGGGCGGCCGCGCGGATCAAGCCCGATCGGGCGATCGTGCGCGACGAAGCACGCAAGCGCGCGGTCATCGACAATGCGCGCCGCCACGCGCAGGACCGCTCGCTGCCGGCAGAGCCGATTGCGCAGATCTGGGAAATGCTGGTCGAGACGTCGATCGACTACGAACTGGCCGAATGGGACCGGATCAGGGCTTAGGTCCGCGCCCCAGCGACGACAGGACGCCGCGCAGCGTCCGCACCTCGAGGTGGTTCCAGCCGGGCTTGGTAAGCACCCCGCGCAAGGTCCGCCGGGTGGCTTCCGCGCGCGCCGCGGGCAGGAAATAGCCCTTGGGTTCGAGCATGGTTTCCAGATGCGCGATCAGCCCGTCGAGCTCTTCCTGCGGTGCAGGGGGGAGCAGCTCTTCCTGCGTGGGCTGCACCAGTTGCTCGTGCTTCGACCATTCATACGCGCACAGGATTACCGCCTGCGCCAGATTGAGCGATCCGAATTCCGGATTGATCGGCACCGTCAGGATCGCCCGCGCAAGCGCGACGTCCTCGGTTTCCAGGCCCGAGCGTTCTGGTCCGAACAGGATTGCACTGCGTCCCTGTGCGGCGGCCATTTCCTGGCTTGCTTCCTCGGGCGTGACGACCGGCTTGGTCACTCCGCGCTTGCGCACCGTGGTGGCGTAGACATGCGCGCAATCGGCCACCGCCTCCGCAGTGGTCGCAAAGACCTGGGCCTGGTCGAGGACGACATCCGCCCCGGCCGCTGCCGGACCCGCCGAAGGGTTGGGCCAGCCATCGCGCGGTTCGACCAGTCGCATCTCGGTCAGCCCGAAATTGAGCATCGCGCGGGCTGCCTTGCCGATGTTCTCGCCCAGCTGCGGACGAACCAGCACGACGACGGGTTTGTGCGTGTCAGCCGCGCTCATGGGCGGCCGCTTCCTGCACCGTACTGGCAAACTCTTCGAAATCCCGCGCTTCGCTGAAGTCGCGATAGACCGAGGCGAAGCGGATATAGGCGACGCTGTCGAGCCCGCGGAGCCCGTCCATGACCATTTCGCCGATACGCTGCGAGGCTATTTCGGCCTCGCCCGCGGTTTCGACCTGACGCTGGATCCCGCTGACAAGCTGGTCGATGCGTTCCTGCGGGACATCGCGCTTGCGGCAGGCGAGCGCGATCGACTGTTCGAGCTTGCTGCGTTCGAAGGGCTGGCGGCGGTCGCCCGACTTGACCACGGTGACCTCGCGCAGCTGGACCCGTTCGAACGTGGTAAAGCGCGCGCCGCAGCTCGAACATTGCCGACGCCGCCGGATCGAGGTCGAATCCTCGGTCGGACGACTGTCCTTTACCTGGCTGTCGTCATGCGCGCAGAAAGGGCACCGCATTTACGGTCGGAGACGCTTGTAGAGCATGTATCCCGCGCCCGCGACGAGCCCGATCGGCCAGGTCACGACCGGCAGCAGGCCCCCTGCGATTGCGCCTACGGCAGCACCGGTCAGCACGGGCTTGGTCGAAGGGTGGTCGAGGCCCTTGCTCGCCATGTCCTTCACTTCGTGCTTCGCGTCGGAAAGCAGTTCGTGATCCTGGTGCTTGGGATTCTGGTCGTCCATCGCTTTTCTCCTCAGCGGCCGGGATAGACGGGGAAGGCAGCGCACAATTCGGCCACCTTGCCGCGCACCTTGTCTTCCACCTGCCCATCGCCTTCGGGGCCATTGCGCGACATTCCGTCCACCACCTCGCAGATCAGCGCGCCGATCGTCCGGAATTCCTCAGGGCCGAAGCCACGCGTGGTCCCCGCCGGAGTGCCGAGGCGGATACCGCTGGTCACGAAGGGGCTGCGCGTGTCGTAGGGAATGCCGTTTTTGTTACAGGTCAGCCATGCGCGATCGAGACCGGTTTCGGCGGCCTTACCGGTCACGTCCTTGGCCGTAAGATCGACCAGCATCGAATGGTTGTCCGTCCCGCCCGACACGACGCGCAGGCCATTGGCTTCGATGGCTTCGGCCAGAACGCGGGCGTTTTCGACCACGCGCGCGGCGTAATCCTTGAAGTCCGGGCGCAGCGCTTCGCCGAAGGCGACTGCCTTGGCAGCCACGACATGCATCAGCGGGCCGCCCTGCATGCCCGGGAACACCGCCATGTTGAACGGCTTGGTGAGTTCCTCGTCGTTCCACAGGATCACGCCCGAACGCGGCCCGCGGAGGGATTTGTGAGTGGTGCTGGTGACGACATGGGCATGGGGGAAGGGGTTGGCATGCGCGCCGCCCGCGACGAGCCCGGAGATGTGGCTCATGTCGACCATCAGGTAGGCCCCGACCTCGTCGGCCACCTTGCGGAAGGCTTCCCAGTCCCAGCTACGCGAATAGGCGGTGCCACCGGCGATAATGAGCTTGGGCTTGTGCTCCTTCGCCAGCGCCATCACTTCGTCCATGTCGATCAGCTCGTTATCCTGGCGCACGCCGTAGCTGACGGGGTTGAACCACTTGCCGCTCATGTTGACCGGCGATCCATGCGTGAGGTGACCACCCGAATTGAGGTCGAGACCCATGAAGGTATCGCCCGGCTGCAGCAGCGCGAGGAAAACCGCCTGGTTCATCTGGCTGCCAGAATTGGGCTGGACGTTGGCGAAATTGCACCCGAACAACTGCTTCGCGCGCTCGATCGCCAGCGTTTCGATGACGTCGGCATAATCGCAGCCGCCGTAATAGCGCTTGCCCGGATAGCCTTCGGCATATTTGTTGGTGAACACGCTGCCCGTGGCTTCGAGAACCGCGTTGGAGGCGATATTCTCGCTGGCGATCAGCTCGATCTTGTCCTGCTGACGCGCCAGTTCATTGCGGATCGCATTGTGGATCTCGGGATCGGCTTCCGCCAGCGTATCGTGCCAGAAGCGGTCCATGGGGTCGCGCACGGTGTCTTGTGCCTGGTTAGCCATAGATCAGATGTCCGGGTTGGATAGCTTGTCGATGCGGCGCTGGTGGCGGCCGCCGGCGAAATCGGTTTCGAGGAAGGCGGACAGGCACGCCTTGGCCATGTCGCTGCCGACGAGGCGGGCGCCCATCGCGATGCAGTTGGCATCGTTGTGTTCCCGCGCCAGCGAAGCGGACAACGGTTCGGAAACCAGCGCGCAGCGGATGGCGGGATGGCGATTGATGCTCATCGAGATGCCAAGCCCGCTGCCGCACAGGGCAATGCCGCGATCTGCGGTCCCATCGGCGACAACCGCGGCCAGCTTGTACCCGTAGTCGGGGTAATCGACGCTGTCGGCGGTATCCGGGCCGAGATCGGCGACCTCGTGACCCTGTTCGATCAACCAGTCGCGCAAATCGGCTTTCAGATCGAAAGCGGCGTGGTCGGAAGCAATGGCAATACGCATGCGCAGCCCCATAGTCGTTTCCGGTGCCGCTCGCCACCTCCTTGTGGCGGTTTGCCCACGCTCAGCTCCGGCCCGTCAGCCGCCCACTGCGATATTGCGGATGTCGGCGAGGACATAGGGTTTCGTCAGCGTGGTGACATGCGCCAGTTCTTCGGGATGTTCGGCATCGCCATAGCCGCTGGCGAAGACGAATCGTACGCCCTTGCTCCCCAGCCGGAAGGCGATCGGGTAGCTTTTCTCGCCATGCAGGTTGATATCGAGAATGGCGAAATCGAACACCCCTGCTTCGGCCTGGTCGAGACCTTCCTCGAGTGAACCGACGGCGACCACATCGGCGCCGTCCTCGATCAGCATGTCCTCGAGCGCAAACGCGATGATGGGTTCGTCTTCGACGACGAGGATCCGTTTGCCACTCAGAGGCATAGTTTGCCTTCGAGCCGGCAATGCAGCCCGTCCGCCAGATATTCGATCGTCGTCCGGCTACCCGGTGTTCCCAGCCCGCGCTGGATGAGTCGCGAACCGAAACCCGTGCGATCCGGCGTGGCGACTGAAGGACCGCCGCTTTCACGCCAGTCGAGGATCAGCGTGCCGCCATCTTCGCCGGCTTCGAACGACCATCGAATGTCGACCGAGCCATCGTCGGTGGAAAAGGCACCGTATTTCACGGCGTTGGTCGACAGTTCGTGGATGACCATCGACAGCGCAACGGCGGGTTGCGGTTCCAGCCTGATGTCTGGTCCGTCGAGCGTGTAGCGCGATTGCTGGGTCCCGGCCGTCGCCTCGAGCGCGCCGCGCACGATTGTTCTGAGGTCGGCAGATTCCCAGCGCCGCTCGGTCAGCAGGCTGTGCGCACTGGCCAGCGCGGCGAGCCGCTCGACAAAGATATCGAGTTGGGGGTTCTGCTTGTCCCCTTTGAACGACTGCTGGGCCAGCCCCTGGACGACGGCCAGCGTGTTCTTCACGCGGTGGTTGAGCTCATTGATCAGGATGCGCTGGCTGTCTTCAGCCAGCACTTCCTCAGTCACGTCATACCCTTGGACCAGAACCCCGTCGAAGCGATCCGGGCCGCTGATGGGCTGGAAAATGAATTCAAGATGCCGTTCGCGCAACTCGTCATGCTCGCCGCTTTTGAGCATGACTTTTTCCCGGCGCCCGAAATAGGGTTCGCCGGTCTCCATGACCTTGTCGAGGATGTCGACGAAGCCCTGTTCGGCGATCTCGGGCAGGGCTTCTGCGACGCTCTTTCCGTCGAGGTCGCGCTCGCCGATCAGCCGGCGATAGGCTGCATTCGACATGACGAAACGATGTTCCGGCCCGGCGAGCACGGCGACGAAGCCGGGCGCTTGTTCCAGCAAGGCGCGCAATCGCTCGAGCTCCTTCGTTGCGCCGCGCCAACGCTGTTCGACCGCTTCGGCGCGGCGGACCACGCTCGCCGTGTCGCGCTGCTCGATCTTGGTGATCTGAACCGGGTGTTGGAGGATGTATCGGACCGCCCCGCTGTCGTCGAGGATTGGCACCTGGGTCGTGCTCCAGATGTGCGCGTCCATACCGCCCGAGGCGTTGGGAATATCGTATTTGAGGTGGGCGATCTCGTCAGGTTCGCCCGTCTCGAGCACGCGCTCGAAAGAGGATTCGATAAGGTGATGGCTTTCGCCCGCGCCGGGAAAGGCTTCGAACACGTGGCTGCCCGCAATATCGTCCAATTCGCGGCCTACGGCTGCGAGATACGCATGATTGGCCCAGCTAATGTGCAACTCGGCATCGAGCAGCATATAGGGGTTGGGGGAGTGCTCGAGCACCCTTCTGAAATCGATGGACCCGTCCGACATCGGCATCTTTCGAGCGCCGGTCGATCCCCCGACCGTGGCCCCATTTGTTTTTCCCCGCATTGCGCCTAAAAGCATAGGGCGCCATGCGGTTCCCGCCTGTCGGAAATATTTGTTCGGGGCACTATGAGGCACAAGCGCAGCCGCTGGCCGCGCGTGTGCTTACTGGTCGAGGAACGAGCGCATCTTGCGGCTGCGGCTCGGGTGCTTCAGTTTGCGGAGCGCCTTCGCCTCGATCTGCCGGATACGTTCACGGGTAACCGAGAACTGCTGGCCGACCTCCTCGAGCGTATGATCGGTGTTCATGCCGATACCGAACCGCATGCGCAGCACACGTTCTTCGCGCGGGGTCAGGCTGGCCAGAACCCGGGTCACGGTTTCCTTGAGGTTCGCCTGAATCGCTGCATCGACGGGGATGATCGCGTTCTTGTCCTCGATGAAATCGCCGAGATGCGAATCTTCCTCGTCGCCGATCGGCGTCTCGAGGCTGATCGGTTCCTTGGCGATCTTCATCACCTTGCGCACCTTCTCGAGCGGCATCGAGAGTTTCTCGGCCATCTCTTCGGGTGTCGGTTCGCGGCCCTGATCGTGCAGGAATTGACGGCTGCAGCGCACCAGCTTGTTGATCGTTTCGATCATGTGCACCGGAATTCGGATCGTACGCGCCTGGTCGGCAATCGAGCGGGTGATCGCCTGACGGATCCACCAGGTGGCATAGGTGCTGAACTTGTAGCCGCGGCGGTATTCGAATTTGTCGACCGCCTTCATCAGGCCGATGTTCCCTTCCTGGATCAGGTCGAGGAACTGCAGGCCGCGGTTGGTGTATTTCTTGGCGATCGAGATCACGAGGCGCAGGTTCGCCTCGACCATTTCGCGCTTGGCGATCCGCGCTTCGCGTTCACCCTTCTGGACCTTGGTCACGATGCGCCGGAATTCTTCCAGCGCCATGCCGGTCTGACTGGCGATATCGGAAATCTCGGTCCGGATACGCTCGACCGCGTCGGCTTCCTTCTCGGCGAAGGCCGCCCACTTCTTGTCCTTCTTGGCGCGCTCCTTGAGCCACGCATCGTCGAGCTCATTGCCGATATAGGCATCGAGGAAATCGACCCGCTTGACCTTGTGACGCTCAGCCAGACGCAGCATCTGGCCGCCCAGCGCGGTCAGCCGGCGGTTGAAGGCATAGAGATTGTCGACCAGGAATTCGATCTTGGTCGCGTGGAACTGCACGCTTTCGACCTCGGCGGTCAGCTGCTCAGACAGCGCCTCGTACTTCTTTTCCTTGGCCGCAGTGAAGGTCTCGCCGCGGGCCATCAGATCGACGCGCTCGTTCTGGAGCTTTTCGAACTTGCCGAACAAGTCGGTGATCCGGGCAAAGCGTTCGATCGCGTCGGGCTTCAGCGCGGCTTCCATCTGAGCAAGGGACATGGTGTTGTCCTCTTCCTCTTCGTCGTCGCGCTTGGACGAACCTTCCTCGCCGTCTTCGCCTTCCTCGTCCGAATCGTCATCGTCGTCGTCACGGATGGTCGGACCGGCGGTCTCTTCCGAGATCTCGCCGTCATCGTCTTCCTCTTCCTCCGCCATCTTCTCGGGCGGGGGTTCCTTCGACAGCATGGCATCGAGATCGAGAATCTCGCGCAGCTGCATTTCCTCGGCATTGAGCGCTTCGGACCACTGGATGATGGCGTGGAAAGTGATCGGGCTCTGGCACAGGCCCATGATCATCATGTCCCGGCCCGCCTCGATCCGCTTGGCGATGGCGATTTCGCCCTCGCGGCTCAGCAGCTCGACCGCGCCCATTTCGCGCAGATACATGCGCACCGGATCGTCAGTGCGTTCGCCGGTGGCAGCCTTCTTGACTGCGGGCTTTGCCGCGGTCTTGGTGTCCTTCTTGGCGCTGGCCGCCAGTTCTTCGACTTCGTCGGCTTCCTCGGCAGCGGCCTCGGCTTCCTCGTCGCTTTCGACGATCTGCACGCCCATGTCGGACAGCGCGGACTGGATATCCTCGATCTGGTCCGAACTCATCTCGCCCTGGGGCAGCGCATCGTTGAGCTCGTCGTAAGTGACGTAACCCTTGCGCTTTGCCTTGGTGATAAGCTTCTTGACCGATGCCTCGTTGAGATCGATCAGGGGAGCGTCGCCGTCGTCCTTGGTCTTCGACTTGGTGGCCATGAGGTAATTCAGTCCAGTCTTGTCTTGCCCTTGGGCCGCGCACCCGTGGGGATCATGATTCCGATTCGTCGGCCGCTGCAGCCTTCCTGCGACCAAAACGCTTCAACCGCTCGTTAAGGGCCAACAACCGCTCGCGCAATCGGGCCTGTTCGGCGATGGAGCCTTCAGGATCGCGTTCGAACCGCGCTGTAGCCGCCGAAAGGGCGGATTCCAGCGCCGGCCTTTCGACCAGCAACGACACGGCTTCGGCCAGATCCTCGCGCGCATCATCCGGGTCGGTGCCTTCATCGAGGAAGGCGAACAAGGTTTTTTCCGGTGGGGCGGGTAGGCCTGTTTCAAGCGATATGGTCGATTGCGCGGACAAATCAAGCGCCTCGGCAGCTTCAAGCAGCGAATCGATGGCGGGGCCGACATTTGGATCACGCCGTGCCAGTTCCGAAAGCGTGTCTTCATGGCGCATGATCTGGTCGGGAAAACGCACCAAGCCGGCGATTACCGCCCGGGTCAACGCGTCGCGTGCGCCGCCCTGCATCGCGCGGATCAGCCGCTCGCGCGCCTCGGGTGCCAGCGTCGGGGCTGCCGGCTTGAAGCCGGACTTCTTCCAGTCCCCCCGCGGCCGCGCTTCGCGCGGGGGGCGCGGCGGAAAGGCGAAGGCGGAAAAGCGCTCGAGCAATTCCCGCTTGTACAGCGCGCGGATATCGGGGTGCTGGATGCTGTCGACATGGTCGAGCAGCCTCGCCTTCAGCCCGGCCTTGTCTTCGGGCGAATTGAGCGGCGAGGCCGCGCGTTCGAATTCCCAAAGCGTGTCGAGCAGGCTGTCGGGCTGCGCCAGCAGCGCCTCCATCGCCTCGGGGCCCTTGTCCTTGATCAGGTCATCGGGATCCATCCCCGCGGGCAGGCGCACGATAGCCAGCGAATGCGCCGGGCGCAGCATGGGCAGCGCCCGCGCTATGGCGCGCATTGCGGCGCGCTGTCCGGCATTGTCGCCATCGAAACACAGGATCGGGCGCTCGACCTGCCGCCACAGCAATTCGAGCTGGTTTTCGGTCAGCGCGGTCCCCAGCGGGGCGACCGCTTCGCGGATGCCCGCATTGGCCAGCGCGATCGCATCCATATAGCCCTCGACCACGATCATCCGCCCGCTTTGCCGCGCGGCGGGGGCGGCGCGGTGCAGATTGTAGAGCGTGCGGCCCTTGTCGAACAACGGCGTGTCGGGACTGTTGAGATATTTCGGGGCGCTGGGGTTGGCCTCGCTGTCGAGAATGCGGCCGCCAAAGGCAATGACCCGGCCGCGTGCATCGTGGATCGGCAGCATCAGCCGGTTGCGGAAGCGGTCGTAGGGATCCTTGCCCTCGACCTCGATCCGCATGCCGGCTTCGCTCAGCATGGCCTCATCGAACTGTCCAAGCGCGCGTTTGAGCGCCTGCCGGTCGCCCGGGGCATAGCCGAAGCCGAATTCGCGGATCGTGGCGTCCGAAAACCCGCGGCGGGACAGATAGGCACGTGGCTGCGACCCGTCGGCACCGCGCAGATTGCCTTCGAACCAGGCCTGCGCCGCGGCGGTCACATCGTGCAGGCTGGCGCGCTTTTCCGCGCGCTGGGCGGCGCGCGGATCGGGGGCGGGGACTTCCATGCCCGCTTCGGCCGCCAGTTCCTTCACCGCGTCCATGAACGGGAGGCCGCGCTGGTCGGTCAGCCAGCGGATCGCATCGCCATGCGCTTCGCAGCCGAAGCA
>Ga0105357_10000947_pt1 | contig 15585 bp, 14 predicted proteins | sample GOMGulsemesocosm_4_FD_83660 | JGI IMG/M metagenome (GOLD analysis project Ga0105357, IMG submission 83660) | Methane-oxidizing microbial communities from mesocosms in the Gulf of Mexico - GOM15B Gulf of Mexico | ecosystem: Environmental > Aquatic > Marine > Cold seeps | place: USA: Gulf of...
AATGGATTTAAGCCTAAATAGGTAATTTCTCATTACCCACGACTAATAATTTGTAACCCTTATTAAGCACTGCGCCCCAGATACCCGTTAATATAATGAGAAGTAACGAAGTATCATTGGGGCTGTTTTTATCAGCCAATTAAAATTGGACGATTATTTATTTCTATCTCCCTCCCTAAAGTCAAATTCGGCCAGCCCCCATAAATGCGACGGCTTAATGATGAGCTGGGTTCAATATTCATTTATGCTTTACCAAAGATAACATCTCGTTTTAAATCATTAATTTTTAAATGGTCTTATATTTGCTTGTATTATTGCAAAGTACAGTAATAGGGCGATTTTATGACGATTTCTACCTTTCCACAAAAAACTGAGCAGCTTACGGATGCGTTTCGTACCTTTAATCAGCTATCGGAAAACTTAAGCAACTCTTATCAAGGTCTTGAGCAGCAAGTTGAAAAACTGCATCAGGAATTGGCGGCTGCGCGCAGTGAGCGCGTGAAAACCTTGGTGGAAAAAGAGAAGCTGGCGGTACGTTTACAGCAGATTTTGGCGGCTTTACCGGCCGCAATCATTATTCTTGATGCGCAAAGTCGTGTTGTTGACTGCAATTTTCAAGCGACAAATTTTTTAGGTGAACCTTTGATTGGGCAGCTTTGGTCGGATGTCGCCCTGCGCAGTTTAATTAGCGTATTAGATAATCCCTTGGAGCGCCAATTGCTGAATGGACTGCGAGTCAATATGACGCGTAGCTGTTTGCCGGAAAGCAATGAGCAAGTCATTGTGTTGAGCGATGTTAGTGAAATGAATGCTTTGCAAGAAACGATTAATCAGCAAAGGCATTTATCCGCCATGGGTGAAATGGTTGCGAGTATGGCACATCAAGTAAGAACACCACTTTCAACGGCTATTTTATATGCCTCGCAAATGTCTAACCCTAAGATTGACGCCGAGAAACAGCAGCGTTTTTCTAAAAAGATCTTAGAGCGACTGCATTATTTGGAACGGCAAGTGAATGATATGTTGGTGTTTGCAAAAGAAGGGCGCTTAACGATGGAAGGTTTTTCATTGCAAAGTCTGTTGGATAAGGTGCAGGCGGCAATGAGTGATTATGTAGCTGATGGTAAAGTGCAATTTAAGATGTCTAATCATTGTTCTGTGGATTTAATGCAAGGTAATGAGCATGCATTACAGGGAGTGTTGATGAATTTATTGACCAATGCGCTGGAAGCAATGCCTGTTGACGGAAAACTTAATCTATCGGTTAAGCAGCAAAATGAGCAATCTATAGAGATTAGTATTCAAGATAATGGCCGAGGCATTGAGACTGCGCATTTGCAGCGAATTTTTGAACCATTCTTTACCACACGCGTTAATGGTACTGGTTTAGGATTGGCGGTGGTTGATAGTGTGGCTAAGGCGCATGGCGGTAAGGTTTATTGTCGGTCTAAAGTAGGTGTGGGGACTGAGTTTAAATTGTCTCTTCCGTGTATTGAACAAGCTTTTCAACCGGTTATTTCTATGGGAGCAAGCGCATGAAACAGTACGATGTTTTAGTGGTCGAGGATGATGCCTCTCTTTGTGAGGCCTTATGTGATACTTTGGAAATTGAAGGCTATCGCGTTGTTTCTGCACGTAATGGCACCGAGGCATTACTTAAGCTATCTAAAGGTGATTTTAAATTGGTGGTCAGCGATGTGCAGATGCCAGTGATGGACGGCTTTCAATTATTGAATAATATGCAAAACCAATATGCGAGCACGCCGATCTTATTAATGACGGCTTATGGTTCCGTGCCAAAAGCGGTGGAAGCGATTCAGGCAGGCGCTTCGGATTATTTGGTTAAGCCATTTGATGCCAGTACGTTAGTGGATAAAGTTGCGCAATTAGTGGTGCAGAATCCAAGAGCAGCTAATGATCATGTTGTTGCGGACGGGGCAATGCAACGCTTATATCAATTGGCCGAGAAGGTTGCTAAAACTGAGGTGACGGTTTTAATTCAAGGGGCTAGTGGCGTTGGTAAAGAGGTTTTGGCGCAATTTGTACATCAAAATTCGAGCCATAAAGAGGGGGCTTTTGTGGCTATTAATTGTGCGGCTATTCCAGAGAATATGCTGGAATCGATGCTTTTTGGCTATGAGAAAGGCGCGTTTACTGGGGCGATTCAAGCTATGCCGGGTAAATTTGAATTGGCACAAGGCGGGACTTTGTTATTGGATGAAGTTTCTGAAATGGATATAGCTTTACAAGCTAAATTATTGCGGGTTATTCAAGAGAAAGAAGTCGAACGCTTAGGTAGTCAGAAAAAAATTAAATTAAACGTCAGAATTTTGGCGACGACTAATCGTAAATTAAAAGATTATGTTGAAGAGGGTTTGTTTCGCGAAGATTTATATTATCGCTTAAATGTTTTTCCTCTGATTATTCCTCCCTTAGGTGAAAGGGTGGATGATATATTGCCGCTGGCAAATGATTTAATGCAACGTCATTTATCTGCCGGTAAGAAAATGCCGTTATTTAGTGCGGCAGCTGTACAACAGATGCAAGCTTATCATTGGCCGGGCAATGTTCGTGAATTGGAAAATGTCGTGCAGCGGGCGTTGATTATGCAGGCTGGTGATATAATCAATGAAGAGGATTTGATTTTTGAAGAGGCTTTTCAAATGCCTGTTGTAAAGATTGAATCGGTAATTCCCGATGTTGTTAAAGAGACTACTCATGAGCCTGAACAAGCTGAGTTGTCTGAGATAGATGCGACAAACTTAGGTTCTGGCTTACGATCAGCAGAAGATAAAATTATTTTAAGTACTTTACAATCATTGCAAGGTAGTCGGAAATTAACAGCGGAAAAGCTCTGCGTTAGCCCTAGAACTTTACGTTATAAAATTGCACGAATGAAAGACGATGGGATAGTTATTCCATGTTAAAATGCTTCACCTTTTTTCTTGGCGTAAAAAATGCTAGTTGTTTGTTATAAAGATAAGTTGAGCAGGATAATACGATGAGTGATATGAACGTAAGCCAGGTTTTAGCGCAAATGCGTACGATGTCTATAGAAGCCAGCAATAAGCCGGCGCCTGTCGATACGAATAATGATTTTGCTGCATTATTAAAACAGTCTATAAATGGCGTTAATGCAACTCAGCAAACCGCGGCGAAAATGAGTTCTGATTTTGAAATGGGTCAATCCGATGACAGTTTAGCGGAAGTGATGGTTTCTTTACAAAAAGCCAGTGTTTCTTTTCAAGCAATGGTGCAAGTGCGTAATAAGCTCACCGATGCTTATAAAGAAGTGATGAATATGCCAATGTAATGGCGCAAATAAAATAACATGAGTGAGCAAGAGCCGAGCAATAGTTTAGCAAGTACCGAAAGCAAAGAAAGTAGTCAGTTAGTCGCTGAAGAATCAGGGGCTAAGGCGATACATCCTGCTATGGAAGGGCTTGTGCAAATGACCGTAATCAAGCAGGTAGGCTTGATGTTGGGCCTAGCTTTCAGTGTTGCAATTGGTGTGGCGGTGGTTTTATGGTCGCAAGCACCGGCTTATGATTTATTGTTTTCCAGTTTAGGCGAGCAAGATGCGGCAGAAATTTTAGAGACTTTAGATAAATTAGACGTTCCCTATAAAGTGGATGAACGCTCGGGGGCTGTGATGGTCGCTGCGGGCAAAGTAAGGGATATTAAACTAAAATTAGCTGCGGAAGGTTTACCGCGTAGTGATAGTTTAGGATATGAATTACTGGATAAAGAAGCGAGTTTTACCACTAGTAAAAGCGTCGAAACCATGCGTTTTCAGCGTGCTTTAGAGGGTGAAATCGCGCGTACTGTCATAACCATACAGAATGTAAAATCGGCACGGGTGTTATTAGCCTTGCCTAAGCAGTCGGTTTTTGTGCGTAAGCAGAAAAAGCCGAGTGCTTCAGTGATTATCAATTTATATAGAGGGCGCGCTTTAGAAAAAGGTCAGATTGATGCCATTGTGCATCTCGTTGCCTCGAGCGTCCCTTTGATGGAAGCCTCTCAAGTTACGGTAGTAGACCAGAAAGGTCGCTTACTCAGTTCTAAAGACACCGATTCCAATTTAGCTTTAACAAATAAACAATTCGACTATAAAAAAGAAGTTGAAGATCATTTAATGGCGCGTATAGAAAATATTCTGATGCCCATTGTTGGTCCCGAAGGCATGCGCGTGCAAATTTCTGCTGATGTTGATTTTACCGTAACCGAGCAAACTCAAGAGATGTTTAACCCCGATTTGCCCGCTTTAAGAAGTGAGCAAACCACTGAAGATCTAAGCACTTTATCTGCTATACAAGGCGTTCCTGGTGCTTTATCAAATCAGCCACCGCCTGCGGGTGTGGCTCCTGAGTTAGCTGTACAGCCCGACGCAATTAGTGCTAACGTTGCTTCTCCTAAAACCCCAACATCATCTAGTAAAGCAGCAACGCGTAATTTTGAATTAGATAAAACTATTACTCACTCGCGTCTCGCCTCCGGTGTCGTACGTCGTTTGTCGGTGGCTGTTGTTATTGATGATAGGCGTGTGTTAGCCGCAGATGGTACGGCTAGTACGTTACCTTTTGCTCAAGAAGATTTAAATCGCTTAACTAAATTGGTGAAAAGTGCGATTGGCTATGATACGCGCCGTGGCGATGAAGTCACATTAACTAATGCTGCTTTTAGAGTGCCTGATGAATTTGAGGCTTTACCTGCAGAACCTTTATGGGAACAAGCTTGGTTTATTACTTTAATGAAGCAACTGGCGGCCGCTTTAGTGGTACTGTTTATTGTTTTTGGTGTGTTACGCCCGACTATGCGTGGCTTGGTTGCTAAAGAAGAGGAAGAAAAGGATGCGACTGAGATAGTATTGGACGAAAATGGCGTGCCTGTTGCCGTTCCTGTTCATTATGATGCAGAAGGTAATCCTATTCCGGTGAAATTAGATGCTGATGGACATGCTTTGACCACCGAAACAGAAGATCTATTATTGCTAGATGCGCCTCAAAATTATGAGAAACGCTTAGAGTATGTGAAAAAGTTGGTGGATGAAGATCCTAAATTAGTCGCACAAGTACTGAAAGGGTGGGTGAACGATGGCTGATAAAGATGAGTTAAATCAAGTAGACAAAACCGCTTTATTGCTTTTGGCTTTAGGACAGGATAGGGCGGCGGCTGTTCTCAAAAATATGGGACCTAAAGAGGTGCAGCTAATTGGTGCGGCCATGGCGAGTTTATCTAATATTTCCAATGAAATGGTCGATAGCGTGCTTGAAGAGTTTATCTTAACCATCAAAGATAAAACGGCTTTAGGTGTCGATTCAGATGCTTATATTCGGGATATGCTGACCAATGCTTTAGGTGCAGATAAAGCCGGTAGCATTATTGATCGAATTCTCTTGGGGCGAGATAGTAAAGGAATTGAGCAATTAAAATGGATGGATGCGCGTGCGATTGCAGATTTAGTTAGACTGGAGCATCCGCAAATTGTCGCGATTATTTTATCTTTGCTAGACGCTGATCAAGCTGCGGGCGTGTTAAGTTTGTTGCCGAAAAATATGCGTGCAGATTTATTAATGCGTATTGCAACCTTGGAAGGTGTTCAGCCTGCTGCATTACGTGAATTAGATGAAATGATGGAGAAACAGTTGACTGGTGGTGAAAGCGCACAAGCGTCAGCAATTGGTGGTATTGATGCGGCGGCTGGTATATTGAACTTTATTGAAGGTTCGATTAGTGAAGGTATGATGGAAGAAGTAGGTGAAGCTGACGCTGAATTGAGTCAAAAAATTCAAGATAAAATGTTTGTTTTTGCAGACTTAATTGAAGTGGATGATCGTGGCATTCAAGCTTTATTACGCGAAGTGTCAACCGACCAGTTGTTATTAGCCTTGCGCGGTGTTGATGACGCCTTGAAAGAAAAAATATTTGGCAATATGTCTAAGCGGGCCGCAGAAATGTTACGCGACGACTTAGAAGCTGCGCCGCCGACTAAACTCAGCGAAGTAGAACTGTCACAGAAAGACATTCTTAGTATCGCTAGAAAATTAGCGGATGCTGGCGAAATTTCCTTAGGTAGTGGCGGTGGTGATGACCTCGTCTAAAAAACGCGTTTTCTCTCAATATGAATTGGATACCTTAAGCTTATGGGATGTGCCGGATGTTTTAGGTAGCCGATCAGAAGAGATTAGCTTAGATGATGCCGCATCGCCTGTTTTGACGGTTGAGCAAATCGAAGCGATGCAAACTCAAGCCTATGATGAAGCTTTTGCTAAAGGTAAAGAAGAAGGCTATGAAGTCGGCTTTGTTGAAGGGAAAGAGCTTGGTGCTGCAGAAGGTAAAGTAGAGGGCTTGGAACAAGGCTATGCAGAAAACAAACATTTGTTGCAAGAACAAGTTGCGCGCTTCATTCCCTTGCTAGAGTCTTTAACTGAACCGTTTGCGCAATTAGATGAGCAAGTAGAACAATCTATCGCGCAATTAGCTATTATTATTGCTAAGCAAGTTGTGCGTCGAGAATTGAAATTAGACCCCAAGCAAATTGTAGCGGTGGTTAAAGAAACTGTTAAAGCATTGCCTGTGGCTAGGCAGAAAATAACACTCGCTTTACATCCTGAAGATGCTGAGTTAGTGCGCGAATTCCTTTCTTTAGATGCCGATGCGCCAGCTTGGGTAATTGAAGAAGATCCCTTGCTCACACGCGGCGGCTGTATTGTATCAACAGATACTTCACATATTGATGCGACAGTAGAAAATAAACTGATTACTATTATTGCGACAGTTTTGGGTGATGAACGGCAGGATGATTCGGAATGAATGCAACGGTTATCCCTGAACCGATTCGCACACAAAAATGGCTAGAGCGTTTAACGCCTTATATAGAGCGCGCAGAAATTACCCCAGAATTAGTGGTTGAAGGTCAGTTGTCACGCATGGTGGGTTTGACTTTAGAGGCAGTGGGATGTCGTGCAGCTATTGGCTCACGTTGTAAAGTACAAAGTAAAAATGGACACTTTATTGAGGCTGAAGTCGTTGGCTTTGCAGGTGATCGTATTTTTTTAATGCCTTCGGGCAACCCGCATGGTTTAGAACCAGGCTGTCGCGTTATCCCTTTGGGAAGTAATAGTTTGGCTAAAGTTGGTTTTGGTTTGTTAGGTCGAGTTTTAGATGGCTCGGGTAAGCCTTTAGATAATAAAGGGCCATTAAAAACAGAAGCTAAACAGTCCATGTCGGGTGAAACAATTAATCCCTTAGCACGTAAGCCGATTCGCGAAACTTTAGATGTCGGCGTGCGTGCGATTAACGCGATTCTCAGTGTCGGTCGTGGTCAGCGTATGGGCTTATTTGCCGGAACAGGGGTAGGTAAGAGTGTCCTTTTAGGCATGATGACTAAATTTACCAGTGCTGATGTCGTAGTCGTTGGCCTTATTGGTGAACGAGGCCGAGAAGTTAACGAATTCGTATTGAAAATCTTAGGCGAAGAAGGTATGGCGCGAGCGGTTGTCGTCGCTACTCCTGCGGATGATCCACCCTTAATGCGCGTTCATGGGGCGATGTTAGCGACCAGTATTGCTGAGTTTTTTAGAGCGCAAGGGTTAGATGTTTTATTGCTGATGGATTCTTTAACGCGTTTTGCACAAGCGCATCGAGAAATTGCTTTAGCGATAGATGAGCCGCCAGCAACTAAAGGTTATCCTCCCTCTGTCTTTGCCAAATTACCTAGTTTGGTTGAGCGTGCAGGAAATGCGGATGAAGGTGGTGGTTCTATTACCGCTTTTTATACGGTTTTAACCGAAGGGGACGATAATAATGATCCCGTGGCGGATTCTGCGCGAGGCGTTTTAGATGGACATATTGTGTTATCACGTAGTTTAGCTGAATCAGGGCATTTTCCTGCTATTGATATAGAGGCGTCTATTAGTCGAGTGATGCCGGATGTAGTGGATGAACAGCACATGAATCAGGCGCGTGAGTTACGCCGCTTGTATTCTTTGTATCAACAAAACAAAGATTTAATCAGTGTCGGTGCTTATCAGCGCGGTTCTGACCCGCGTATTGATGCGGCAATGGCTAAAAACCCAGCTATACTCAGTTTTTTGCAGCAAAGTATGAATGAAGCGGTTGATATTAGTCGTAGCTTAAGCGAGCTTGATGCGCTTTTGGCGAGCTAAGGAGGGATGGTGAAAAGGTCGCAGCGTTTACAGGTGATTGTTGATTTAAAAATCAATCAGGAAAAAAAATACCTAGAAGCTTTAGGTAAACAGCAGACTATAAAATTGCAAAAAGAAACTCAGCTAAATAGCCTAAAAAACTATCATCAAGATTACAGAGACAAGAATGAACATCTGATAAAAAGCGGTATCTCTGTTATGCGGTTGATGGAATTTAGAGCTTTTATGGAAAAAATGGATAAAGCCATAGAGGGCGAAGAGATAGCATTAAAAGCGCTAGATAATGATCTGGAACGCTTGAGAAAAAACTGGGAAGAAGCACATATGTACACACAAGGCATGCAGAAAATTCAAGGTACTGCGCGACTAAGCGAGCAAAAACAAGAAGAGAAAAAAGAGCAATTAGAAATGGATGACAGAGCAGCTCGTAAAAAACGCTAGGAATGGCATGGATAGTGCTTTTGAATATGTAAATAGTCAGAAAAACAGAGGAGAAGAGCATGACTGCAAGTGTATTGAATACATTATCACCGATAGCAACAGTTAGTGACTCGTCGGGCGGGCTAAATAATAGTCCACGTATGGCTACTGGAGAGGAGTTTTCTGCTTCTTTTTTACAGCAAATAAAAGGTCTGCAAGCTCAAGTTCCTGAAACTACACAGCCTGGCAGCGTATTAGAAAAAATAGCAGGTTTAATTAAAGGGCAAGAAGGGCAAGATTTTTCCTCTTTACTAGGTGATGCATTGCCGCAAATTAAACAACAAATACAAGCGCAAGATATTAATTTAGATGAAACAATGACGGCGTTAAAAGATATATTAGCGCAGTTGGATTCTTTAGGTATTGATAGTAAGTTGCCCACAACGATTGATGCTTTAGCTGCTAAGTTAGAGCCGAGAGCAATGACTGATACCGGTGCTGAAGTATCAACAAGTGTTGGGCAGGGTATAAAAAGTTCTGATAACTTAGTGAGTCAGACACCAAGTTTATCGGTACCTTTAAGTGATAATGTACTGGCTAATAAATTAACGAACGAGGCTAGTGTAGATAATCTAGTAAGGCAGGAACCAAGTTTATTGGTACCTTTAAGTGATAATGTACTTGATTTAGATTCTAATCTCTCTAGCTCATTAACTCAGGTTAATCAGCCAGCTGTATTAAAAGTTCATGAACCCCGTCATTATTCTGGCACTGATAAGGCTGATGAACAAGCAGAGCAGGAAATCATAGTAGACTCAGAACCTGTAGCAATCAATGTTGTGATGCAGCAAGCGCAAGTTATGACCGAAACGGATGGCCAAGCGATAGCACAAACCGCGATACCACAATTTTTAAAACAAGAAAAAACCACAGTACAAGATAAATCCTATACGCAAACAACATTATCAGCTGAGCAAAGTGTTGAAGACGATGTTCCGCCTGAAATTAATCTCAGCCAGTTATTAAAACGTGAAAAATTAATCAATAATAGTAATGATTTCGCTGCACTTGCTAGTGCCAAAGGAACAGAGAAAGCGTTTGATTTAGCCTTGTCTACTACCCAATCAGGCAATGAACAAGCTAATAATAAATTTTCTACAGCTGATTTAATGGCTTTAAATCGCCAAGTAGAAAGCAGCGTCACTAAGCAAGAATTACCGCCGATGACTAAGCCATTTAATCATCCAGAGTGGAAACAAGAATTTAATGAGCGCATTATTTGGATGCATACAAAATCAATTCCTTCTGCGGAACTGCGCCTAAATCCACAAGGTTTAGGGCCTATTTCTATCCAAGTTAACGTTGATAAAGACCAGCAAGCGAGTATCGTATTTAATGCTCAGAACGCAGGTGTGCGTGAAGCGATTGAAGCATCAATTCCAAAATTACGTGAAATGCTCAATGCGCAGCAAGTGAACTTGGCAGAAGTTAATGTTTCTCAGCAGCAACAACAAGGTCAAGGAAGCGCAAGACAAGCCATGCAAGATGCAATGGCAGAGAATAATAGAAATAACACTGGAAACTCCATAGGGTCTACAGAAATAGAACCTGAAGTGAATGATATAGCAGAGGAAATTAATCAAGGACGCGCGGTTGCCAGTAAAGGCTTATTAAGTATTTATGCTTAATAATTTGGTTTTATTGGGTGCTTATGGCGATTGGTGGGGATATATCTAAATAAGCACATATGCGCTGAAGAATTGAGCCTAAATAACATCACAAAACTTTCAGGATGGGTAAAGGCTAAAGCGAAACCCACCCTTGAGTTTATGAGGCTGGAATTTATTTCTTTATAAACTGATAAATATCGCCAAATCTAGCTTTCAATGTCATATTTTTTTCATCTTTATTGAGCACAGAGAAACTATCAAATTTTCCTGATCTGCCTAAAATAGCTACTTTTAATTTATCGCTTTCAACTTCATAACTTACTGGTAATTGGTCATAGTAAGTTCCTTCACGTGGAATGTTTTTAATAGTAACAGTTCCGTTATCATTAAATACCCAAGTGTCTTCCCGCGGTAAGAGTTCTTTAGATTTTTCAGATTTTTTAGTGTATTCCAGAGACCAAGTTCCTTGAACGTTTTGATTAGTCAGTGGTTCAGCATAGACATTGCTACTGAATACTAAAATACTTGATAAAATTGCTGCTAGATTTAGTTTTGTCATTTTATTTCTTTATTTAACCGATATAAAAAGAGCATTGTACGCTCTCACATTAAGCAGAGTATCATTAATATGGAAATTGAAGAATGATAGGTGTTAGGTTGAATTCTATAGGCAGTAAATGGACTATGAATTTAAGGCGGGGTAGGGAGTTTCAAAATATTTGGTAGGAGTGTAATAGCTGTTGCTGATCCGGAAATAGCTAAGGAAGAGTCATAAAAAATAATTTGGGATGACCTCATATTGTGGGAGCGACTTCAAGTCGCGATATTCGTGGCTAGAATCCACTCCTAGTGTGACTAAAACTGGCATCTTTCCTGTGAGAGGCTCCTGAATGAGAGTTTTGGAGAAGTCAGAAGAAGCAGTAGTGAAGAGGTACTTGTAATGAGCATGGAGCAAAGGGCGGAAGAATCAAGATCATTAAACCAAATAAGGCTAATCGAAAGCACACAGTACTTTGAAACAAGCACTGCGGCAATTATCCCCTTGTAGGCAGACAAGAGACAGGGTGGAGTTTCTGTGGAAAACAAGCGGGAGGGTGCAAGCCAAGATTAGCGGTAAAAGGTAAAAGGAAATGACAATAATTCAGCCGCATGTCCGGTCGGGGTAACGGGCGAAATCCCGTTACACCGACCCGATCAGAAGCTAATTTCAGCCTAAAGCAACTCAAGCAAGGTTTCTGCTTTAGATACTTCAAACTCCCCCGAACCTTCGACGCCCAGATATTTGACTTCTCCATTATCCACTAGCATGGCAAAGCGGAAGCAACGAACACCCATGCCGCCTTTGTTAAGATCACGATCTAAACCCAGTGCTTTGGTATAGATTGCACTGCCGTCGGCCATCATGCGTACTTTTCCGGCGGCATTTTGTTCTTTGCCCCAAGCCGCCATAACAAAGGCATCATTAACGGATAGGCACCATATTTCATCAACACCTTTTGCTTTGATTTGTTCGGCATACTTAATATAACCGGGTAAATGTTGTGCGGAACAAAGCGGTGTAAAGGCACCGGGAACACCAAAAATGATGATTTTTTTGCCTTGAGATTGCTCTATAACATCTAGCGTTTGTGGATTGGTTGGGCAGGCTGTTGTGGCATCGAACTCGGTGCATTCAGCGAGTTGGCCGGCAGGTAAACGATCGCCTATAGAAATAGTCATGGAGGTTCCTTGTTTTCGTTGTGAAGCTATCACATTTGCACAGCCGCTTGTTGGTGTCAAGCAATCAGTTAAAAGTAGATGAATATAATAAATGTTAGGTAAATCATTGGTCGATGGGGAAAACGCTGAGTAAAATATCGGGCAATACTTATTAATAGCGGGTGCTTTATTTTGGATTTTATTGAACAGATCATACTTTTTGGCATCTCTTTGCTAGCCAATACCTTTTCTTCGTTTAGTGGTGGCGGGGCGGGGCTTATTCAATTCCCTGCTTTGATTTTTTTAGGTTTAAGTTTTTCGGTTGCGCTGGCAACGCATAAAATCGCCAGTGTAGCATTGGGCGTAGGTGCGGCATTACGTTATTTAAAAAGCAGTCCTTTAGAACGTCATTTTGTTTTGTTGATTCTGGCTGCGGGTGTGCCAGGGGTGATTATTGGGGCGCGATTGATTCTTTTTGTTCCTGACCGTATTGCTATGATTGCTTTGGGTGTTTTGACGGGAGGATTGGGGATTTACTCTTTATTAAAACCTGATTTAGGTCAGAGCTATCAAAGCAAACATCGAGATTATCAAGGTTATATTGTTGGTGGTGCGGTACTGTTTTTTCTGGGCGTATTAAATGGTTCTTTGACTTCAGGAACGGGGCTATTTGTCACTTTATGGTTGGTCGGTTGGTTTGGTATGGATTATCAGCGTGCGATTGCTTATACCTTGATTTTGGTCGGTTTGTTTTGGAATGGCTCAGGAGCGGTGACTCTAGGTTTGTACGGTGCTATACGTTGGGATTGGCTTCCGGCTTTATTGCTGGGCTCTTTATTAGGCGGTTACTGGGGGACGCATTTAGCGATTAAACATGGCAATCGTTGGATTAAGCGAGCTTTTGAATTGGTGACGTTGTTAATTTCAGCGAAACTATTGTTGGGTAATTAATCGTTAAGTTAGGTAGTCAGCTTAAGATGATATGTTTTTGGTATGGCGCGGCTTCAGCCTGCATTTTAAAAGGCAGACTAACTACTGCGCCCCATTGCGCTCAAGTTATTTCGTGCATGATCCTTAACTGTGGGTATTCAGCCCCCCCCTAGATGAGGACTATTTATGTTTATGCATATAGATATCAAGTGATTTACATTTGAATGATAAATTATTTCTTACGTAAAAAAGTCACTCTGTCTGGCGACTTGATAATCAAGTTAGGAATAGCAGATAGGCTTATTTCACCATCAACGCCACCTGCTTTTACCGCTTCTTTAGGCATACCGTAAACAACACAAGAGGTTTCATCTTGTGCAATCGTTAATGCGCCGGTATCGTGTAATTCTTTCATGCCTTTTGCGCCATCATCACCCATTCCAGTCATAATGATGCCAATCGCATTTTTACCTGCGGCTTGTGCGGTGGAGCGAAATAACACATCAACAGAAGGCTTGTGTCGGCTAACTAAAGGGCCGTCTTTTACCTCTACACGGTATTGCGCACCGCTTCTTCTGAGTAACATATGTTTACCGCCGGGCGCGATTAATACCAGTCCGGGCATAACGCGGTCATTACTGACGGCTTCTTTTACCGTGACTTCGCAAATGCTGTTTAAGCGTGCGGCAAAAGCGGCAGTAAAGGCTTCGGGCATATGTTGTACGACAATAATGCCGGGTGCAGTACGGGGTAGCTGGGTTAAAATAGATTCTAAAGCTTGGGTGCCGCCGGTTGAAGTGCCTATAGAAATAACACGATCTGTTGAGCCATACATGGGCTGGACATGTGATTCTGCAATAACAGCATCTGCACTAAGTTTGGGTTTTACAACCAGAGGTCTATGCTGCAGCGACTGCATTTTGCCCATGCGTGCTTTAGCTGCGCCTTTAATGGCATCAGCAATAAGGCCTTTGGATTCTTGCAAGAAACTCTTTAAATTAATGGTAGGTTTGGTGATGATGTCCACTGCGCCTGCGCTCATGGCTTGCATGGTTACTTCAGCTCCTTTTGCAGTAAGAGTGGAGCAAATGACGACGGGAGTCGGATGTTCGTGCATTAATTTTTTGAGAAAGGTGACTCCGTCCATACGCGGCATTTCTATGTCTAGGACAATAACATCAGGCCAATCTTTTTCCATTTTCTTTAGTGCAAAAATAGGATCGGGTGCTGAAGCTATTACCTTTAAGCCTACAACGCTATTGAGTAAGTTCGTTAAAACTTGTCTTACAACTGCCGAATCATCAACTATAAATACCTTTATATCTGTCATTTTTCTTTGTTCCCTGTATGAATTGAGGCTTTTTGAAGTCACGGTTAAATAACTTCTTCTCATTATGTATAGGTTGATACATAGTTCAGCTTAGTGTCATTCCCGAAAATCTTATGTCGAAACCATCTCTATAATATAGTCGCGCTATTTTAGCGTCTTTGATTATGATAAGTGTGGGAGGGGCTTCCACTTAATGATATTGAGACTCTGAACCCTTAAGGTAATTACCAGAAATCCGTATTGCTCTTAGCTTGCTCATGCTCAGCAACGCTTTTTTGCCAAAAGTTGCGTTCTATCTGTTCAACTTTCTTTGCTTGGACCGTTTCTATTTTTTTTAAATACACGGAGAAATCGTCGCCAACGAAATGAACATTGCGTCCAAAGTTTCCTCCCATACATCCGCTTATTAAGGGGATTTTTTCCTGATTTAAATATTCTTTAATAAATCTAACATTAACATCGCCAACGCTCTGTTTATTGTCTTTATCTTCTCTTAGCTGTAGTACATTGCCACCGCCAAAGCATTTGGCTTTTAAATTAAGTTTGTTGGCTCCTTTTTTCATCATTGCATTAATCAAGAGTTCCATCGCATACATACCGTAACGTCCTTCTTCTGTTTCAATTACCGGTAAGTTATGTGCGTGGTGTCGATAAGCTAATAAAAAATGGTTCATGCCGATAATTTTATTAACAGGATCGTATAAGCAAGCTGCAACACAGGAGCCAAGTAGCGTAGAAATAACTTCCTGCTTGGTGCTGACATAAAATTCACCTGGGTCGATAATGACGCGTCGGGTATGCTTAAATGGCTGCGACTTCATTTTTTTATAAAAATAGAGGGCTTAACCATCTCCAAATGATCGGTTACTCGATGTAAGCTTTCAGAATGACTAATAAAGAAATGTCCACCTGGCTTTAGTGCAGAAGCAATACGTTCAACGACGTGCTTTTTTGTTGCCTGATCAAAATAGATCAAGACATTGCGGAGGAATATTACATCGAATTTACCAACACTAGCAGGCAGAGGTTTCATGAGATTAATTTGCGCGAAACGAGTACGAGACCTTAACTTTTCATCAACACGAAAGAAACCTGATTGTGAGCGAACACCTTTTAGGCAATATTTATTGAGTAAAGCAGGGTTCATCTGTTCTAGCCGATCCATCAGATAAACGCCATTGCTGGCGGCGTGTAATACTTTAGTGCTTAAGTCAGAGCCCAAAATATCCCACTTGCGCATCCCTAAGGTTTCGGCCATAACCATGGCTAAAGTGTAGGCTTCTTCACCTGTTGAGCTCGCTGCGCTCCAAACTCTGAAGTTGTCGCCTCGCCAGGATTTTAAAATATGATCACGGAAAAACTCAAAATG
>Ga0105357_10000948_pt1 | contig 15584 bp, 13 predicted proteins | sample GOMGulsemesocosm_4_FD_83660 | JGI IMG/M metagenome (GOLD analysis project Ga0105357, IMG submission 83660) | Methane-oxidizing microbial communities from mesocosms in the Gulf of Mexico - GOM15B Gulf of Mexico | ecosystem: Environmental > Aquatic > Marine > Cold seeps | place: USA: Gulf of...
GCTGGTCCAACATTGTTTGCAACATCATTAGCACCAATATTCATAGCCATATAAGCTCCAAATACGGCACCAATAACTAAGAATGTATTATTTGGTACATCACCATGTGAACTGTATGACCATACAAATACAATTACCATAAAAAGTAGAGCAATAGAAAGTTTAGCGAAGCTAGAAATAGATTTTTCAGTAGCTTTGTCTAAAGTGTCGAAAGTTTTAATATCCAAAGGAAGCCTTTTGTAACTATTTTGTAATTTTAAATGGCTAATATTATAGTAGAAAGTTCCTTGTTAAACCTTTAATAAAGCTTAATTTATTTATAGATAAACTATGTATAATATTAGAAATATCTATAAAATATGACAAAAGAATTTACAAATTTGAGTATGGAAAAGCATTAAATAATTTAAAGAAATACAATATGAAATAAATTTATTAGAATATTGTAAATATCACAATTCTTTAAAGAATAAAAACAATTTTAAATGAAGTGAATTATGTGTTTGAAAAATGAGATAAGAAGCTAAAATTAAAAAAAAGGGGAGGGGTAGAAAGAAGAGAAATTAATCTCTACTTCTATTTCTATCACCACCTGATCTTCCTTCTGATCTACCACCAGAACGTCCATCAGATCTACCACCTGATCTTCCGCCAGAACGTCCATCAGATCTTCCGCCACCAGATCTTCCATCACGACTTCCACCACCAGATCTTCCTCCTCGGTTTCCGCCTCGATTTCCGCCTCGGTATCCGCCACCACGACCACCTCTATGACCTCTATCATCACCGCCACCGCCTCTTTGAGCGTTTTCGATTAATCTTTTGATATCACTTTCAGTTTTACCAATAGTATTGTTACCTTTTACATAAGTGGAAGAAGCAACCATTGAAGCTAATTTAAATGCAATTGTAGAAATATCAAATTCTTCTTTTAATTCTTCAACTAATTCTAAAGCGTAATCTTTAATATCTTGTTCAATAATTTTTTCTTTTAAATCTTTTACTTTTTTTACTTTAACTGAATCAATATCAGGAACTATCTTACTTTCAAGTTTAGTACCAATATTTTTTTCAATTTTTTGAAGCATTCTGAATTCATGTGGAGTTACGATTGAAACTGCTGTTCCTTCTTTACCAGCTCTACCTGTTCTACCAATTCTGTGAACATAAGATTCAGGATCAAATGGTAAGTGGTAGTTAAATACGTGAGAAACGTCATTTACATCTAATCCACGAGCTGCAACATCAGTCGCAATTAAAATCTCTAATTTAGATGATTTAAATGCTCTAATTACTTCTTCTCTTTGTCTTTGCTCCATATCACCATGAAGACCTTTAGCCATAAATCCTTGAGAAACTAAGAAAGTAGATAATCTATCAACTTCTTTTTTCGTTCTACAAAAAATAATTGATTTTGTAGGGTTTTTAAAATCATATAATCTAATTAAAGCATCATCTCTTTCTCTTTCATCTACAACATAATATGTTTGCTTAATTTTAGAGTTAGTAACATCTTTTTTAGTTAATGTAACAAATTCTGGTTCTTTTAAAATTGTTTGAGCAAGTCTTTTAATAGCTTGAGGCATAGTTGCAGAGAATAATAAAGTTTGTCTCTCACTTGGCATAAATGTGAAGATTTCTTTAATATCGTCTAAGAATCCCATATCAAGCATTTCATCAGCTTCATCTAAAATTACGTAAGAAGGATCAATTTTAATTTTTCCACCTCTTAATAAATCTAAAAATCTACCTGGTGTTGCTACAAGAATTGAAGCTCTATCAATATTTCTTAATTGCATAGAGTAAGATTGTCCACCATATACAGTTGCTGTATTAAAGTTTAAGTTCTTACCAAATCTAAATAATTCATCTGATACTTGCATTGCAAGTTCTCTTGTAGGAACGATAACAACAGCTTCAACACCTTTTTGTCCCTTCATCATATTAATAACTGGAAGTCCAAATGCAGCAGTTTTACCTGTACCTGTATGAGCTTGACCAACCATATCTTTACCTTGTAAAACAATAGGAATTGCTTCAGCTTGGATAGGACTTGGTTCTTTGAAACCTGCAAAGTCGATTGCTTTTTGTAACTGTTCTTTAAAATTAAAATCGTTAAAAGTCATTTTTTACCTTTAGTATGTATTTATAAAATTGATACACACGTTTATATAAGTTGGATCTTCAGTTCCCATTAATGCACGAATAACGTACTTCTAATCTTGTAAAATTCAGTTAGTTTATCAAAAGTGAATCTTTGACAGTCATATAGTCAAAGTAGAATGGGTATATATATGTGTATAATTTTGCGGATTATAGCTAGTTTAATATTAATTTAAGCTTTAAGAAATAGGATTTCTCCTATTTCTTAGATATCATCAAGTGATTTGTAGTTTTCTAAGTATTTCGTGTCATAATTATTTGAGATAAAGTCTTCATTTTCCATCATTTTTTTATGAAAAGGAATTGTAGTTCTAATACCATCAACTTCAAACTCATTAAGAGCTCTTTTCATAATGTTAATAGCTTTATTTCTATCTCTTCCCCAAACAATAAGTTTTCCAACCATTGAATCATAATAAGGAGGTACAACATATCCCGCATAAAGGTGTGAATCAACTCTAACATTTCTTCCACCAGGAACCATCCATTGTGTTACTTTACCAGGACTTGGTAAAAATGAATTTGGATCTTCTGCTGTTATTCTTACTTCAATAGCATGACCTCCAAATTTAATTTTTTCTTGTGACGGTAATTCTTCACCTTCTGCAACTTTAATCATCCATTCAACAATATCAAGGCCACTTACCATTTCAGAAACAGGATGTTCAACTTGAAGTCTAGTATTCATTTCCATAAAGTAAATATTTTGTTTATCATCAGCTAAGAATTCAAAAGTTCCAGCACCTTCATATTTTAAATATTTAGTAGCATCAACAGCAACTTTATGTAAATAAGCTCTTGTTTCGTCATTTAATAAAATAGCAGGTGATTCTTCAATTACTTTTTGATGTCTTCGTTGAAGAGAACAATCTCTCTCTCCTATATGAATAGCATTACCATGAGAATCTCCAATAACTTGAACTTCAATATGTCTTGGGTTATTAATAAATCTTTCTAAGTACATAGTACCATCACCAAATGCAGCTAATGCTTCAGAAGAGGCTGCCATGAAAAGTTGATCAAAATCTTTCTCTTCATTAACAAGTCTCATTCCTCTACCACCGCCACCAGCAGAAGCTTTTGCCATAATTGGATATCCAATTTCAGCTGCAACTTTACGTCCTTCTTCAACTGAATGAACAGCTCCAGCAGAACCAGGAACAACTGGAACTCCTGCTTTAATCATTTCGTCTTTTGCTTTAGATTTATCAGCCATTTTTTCCATTACTTCAACAGATGGCCCAATAAATTTAATATTATGAAGTCTACAAATTTCAACAAAGTCTTGGTTTTCAGATAAGAAACCGTAACCTGGGAAAATTGCATCACATCCAGTCATCTCTGCTGCTGTAATTAAGGCAGGAATATTTAAATATGAATCAGCAGATTTAACTCCACCAATACAAACAGCTTCATCTGCATGTTTTAAATAAGATGCATTTTTATCACCAGCAGAATAAACTGCTACTGATTTTTTTCCCATTTCTCTAATAGTTCTAATAGCTCTTTGAACTATTTCACCTCTATTAGCAATTAATATTTTTTTAATTTCAGCCATATTCAGCTTCTCTTAAATTTTTTCTACAGTAAAAATAGGCATATCAAATTCAACAGGATCACCATCTTTTACTAACATTTCAATAATTTTACAATCAAATTCAGCTTCAACTTCATTCATAATTTTCATAGCTTCTAAAATACATAAAGTTTGACCTTTTTTAACTGTATCTCCTGGCTTAATAAATGCAGGTGCTTCTGGCGATGGTGAAGAATAATAAGTTCCTACCATTGGAGAATCAATTGTATCTCCTGAAATTACAGTAGATGCAGCAACAGGCGCAGCAGAATCAACAACTACTTGTGCAGCAACAGGTATAGCAACAGGTGCAGCAGATGTAGCTACAACAGTACCACCTTCAAATCCAGTTTGCATAGATATTTCAAACTCACCGTCTTTAACTTTTAGTTTATTTAGTGCGCTTTTGTCAAATACTCTTATTAATTCTTTGATTTCTTTAAAATCCATAATCAGCCTTTTCTTATTTAAGTAAAAATTTTTAACATATTATCACAAGTTTAATTATAATTTTATTTTTACTAAAATAAATAAGCTTAATTTAAGTTTAGTAGAATAATTTTTATCCTTAATTATGTATTAAATACCAACATAAACATCTTTAGCTATAATTTTACAAAATTTACTAAAGGCACAGAGATGTTAAAAGAACAAACATTTATAAATATTGCAAAAGAGATTTCAAGTGCTTCAAAATGTGTATCAAAACAAGTAGGTGCCGTAATTGTAAAAGATGGAAGAATACTTTCTACTGGATACAATGGAACTCCAGCTGGATTTACAAATTGTAGTGATCATTGGAATGATGAATATACTAAAGATCATCATGAATGGTCGAAAACTTATGAAATACACGCGGAGATGAATGCAATTATCTGGGCAGCAAGAAAAGGTATAAGTATAGAAGATGCAACAATTTATGTAACATTAGAACCTTGTAGTGAATGTTCTAAAAATTTAATTGCTAGTGGAATAAAAAGAATAGTTTATGATAGAGCTTATGAACACACAAACTCAGAAGTAATCTCCAAGTTTATAAAAGATAATAATGTAATAATTCAACAAATAAATGATTGTTAAAATGACTAAGCTTGGGTTTAAACAAAATAAAGAATTTTATAGAAAAGTTATAAATAAATATGGTATCAGTCCTAGAGGGGTTCACTGGAATTCCCAAGAATCACAATATAAAAGATTTGAAGTTCTAACAAGATTTATAAAAGAAGATATATCCCTCTCTTCAATAATTGATGCAGGTTGTGGCTTTGGTGAATATTATAATTATCTTTATGATCATAATTTAAAACCTAAAGACTATATAGGAATTGATTGCGAAGAAGAAATGATAAGTCTTGCATCAAAAAGGTTTCTAAATGTAGAGTTTTATATAAACAATATTTTAGAAGATGAACTTCTAGAAGCAGATTATTATATTTGTAGTGGAGCTATGAATATATTAACAAAAGATGAAGTTTTATTATTTATTGAACGTTCTTATAATACTTCAAAAAAAGGTTTTATTTTCAACTTTTTAAAACAAGATTCTTTAAATAATGTATCAATAAATACTGTATTGAACTTTTGCAAAACCCTTTGCAAACAAATAAATATTAAAGATAACTACTTAGAAAATGATATATCAATTTTCTTAAAAAAATAAAATATCATATCTATTTCATATATTAAGTATAAAATTACTCAACTAGATTAAAGGAATTTATATGAAAATAGGTTTATTTATCCCCTGTTTTATGAATGAGCTATACCCTGATATTTGTACATCAACTTATAAAATATTAAAACAACAAGGTCTTGATATTGACTATCCACTAAATCAAACATGCTGTGGACAACCAATGGCAAATGCTGGATGTTCTAAAGAGGTTGAAACCTTAGCAAAACAATTTGTAAAGACTTTTAAAGAGTATGACTATATTGTAGCTCCTAGTGGCTCTTGCGTATCAATGGTTAAAGAGCATTATGCTCCTTTTTTCAATAATGACAAAGATTATAATAAAGTAAAAGCATCTATTTATGAAGTATGTGAATTTTTACATGATGTTATAAAAGTTGAAAACCTAAGCTTTGATAAACCCTTTCCTTATAAAGTAGGTTTGCATAATTCATGTCATGGTCATAGAGTTTTAAAACTAGCAAGTGCTAGTGAACTTAATATTCCTTATAACTCTAAATTAAAAAACTTATTAGCAAAAGTACCTGGAATTGAACTTGTAACTTTAAAAAGAGAAGATGAATGTTGTGGTTTTGGTGGAACATTCTCTGTGGCAGAAGAAGATCTTTCAATTGCAATGGGAAAAGATAGAATCAAAGATCATTTAGATTCAAATGCCCAAGTAATGACTGGTGCAGATATGTCTTGTTTAATGCATATGGATGGGATTATAAATAGAAACAATCATCCTATAAAAGTAAAACATATTGTCCAAATCCTATTAGGAGAAGAGATATGAGTACCAATCATCCAGAAAATGCAAAAGAATTTGTTGCTAATGATGAAAGAATGCATTGGCATGACCAAGCTTTATGGTTTGTAAGAGAAAAAAGAGATGTTGCATCAAAATCTATTCCTGAATGGGAACAATTAAGAGCATTTGCAAGTAGAATTAAATCTCATACTATGGCGCATCTAGATACATATCTTTTAGAATTTGAAAAAAATGCAAATGCAAAAGGTATTACTGTTCATTATGCTACTGATGCAAAAGAACATAATGAAATTGCCTATAAACTTTTAAAACAAAATAATGTAAAAAAACTAGTTAAATCAAAATCTATGTTAACAGAAGAATGTCATCTAAATCCTTTTCTAGAAGAAAGAGGAATAGAAGTAATTGATACAGATTTAGGTGAAAGGATTGTTCAATTAAGAAATGAGCCACCTTCTCATATTGTACTTCCAGCAATTCATCTTAAAAAAATGGATGTTTCTGATACTTTTCATGTGCATTTAGGCACAGAAAAAGGAAATGATGATCCTACTTATCTTACACGTGCTGCACGTGCTAGCTTAAGAGAAGATTTCTTAACAGCAGAAGCTGGAATGACTGGAGTTAACTTTGCAATTGCCGAAACTGGAGGAGTTGTTGTTTGTACAAATGAAGGAAATGCTGATATAGGAGCTTCATTACCGAAACTGCATATTGCATCAATGGGAATTGAAAAAGTAATTCCAAGATTAAAAGATTTATCTGTATTTACAAGATTACTAGCACGAAGTGCAACAGGACAAGCTATTACTTCATATACTTCACATTTCCATGGGGGAATTGAAGGTGGAGAAATGCACATTATTATTGTAGATAATAAAAGAAGTGAATTTTTATCATCTGAAAAGTACAAAAAAGCTCTAAATTGTATTAGGTGTGGCGCTTGTATGAATACTTGTCCTGTTTATAGAAGATCGGGAGGACATTCTTATAAGTATGTGATTCCTGGACCAATTGGTTCAATTTTAGCTTCAGTAAAAGAACCAGAAAAATATAATACTTTACCATTTGCTTGTACTCTATGTGGTTCATGTACAAATGTATGTCCTGTAAAAATTGATTTAGATTCTCAACTTTATTCAAGAAGACAAGATTTAAGTGAAATGAATTTAATTGATTCAAAAAAGAAAATGGCTATGAAAGTAACTGCATGGTTGATGACTAAACCAAAGTTATTTGATTTTGCAGGAAAAATGACAAGAAAAATTGTGCCAAAACTTCCAGATTCACTTGTTTACAATAAAGCAAATATATGGGGGAAACAAAGAGATATACCAAAAATAGCAGAGAAAAGTTTTAAAGAAATGTTTGTGCAAGGAGATTTAAATGACTAGTAAAGAAAAAATATTAGAAAACATCAAAAAAAACAATGCTGTTGTAGATATAGAACTGCCTTCCTATGAAAACTTTGGAATTACTTTTGAAGATAAATTTGAGAAATTTTCTGCAATGATTGAAAATGTTGGAGGAAAAGCTTTAATAATTGATAAAAAAGATTTAAATACAACAATTCAAAAATTGTATAAAGATGAAAAAATAATAGCTTCAAATGTAGAAGGTTTTACTTTAGGAAATATAGATTCAAATAAAGAAGAAGATCCTCATAACTTAAAAAATATAGATTTAGCTGTTGTAAAAGGTAATTTTGCAGTTGCTGAAAATGGTGCTATTTGGATGAAAAATGAAGAGAATAGACATAGAGCTTTATATTTTATTACACAGAATATTGTAATTGTAATTGATGAGAAAGCGATTGTTTCAAATATGCATGAAGCATATGAAAAAATAAATTTTGAAAATACGAGTTATGGAGTATTTATATCAGGTCCTTCAAAAACTGCAGATATTGAGCAATCCTTAGTTATTGGAGCTCATGGCCCAAAATCTGGCTACGTTATTTTTACAAAATCTTGATACAATAGCTAAATAGAGGATTTAAATGAAAAAAATAATACTATGTAACTTACTTTTCCTTACTTTCCTTTTAGCGCAAAAACCAAAAGAAGTATTATTACTTCATTCATATCATAAAGGATATATTTGGAGTGATGACATCTCCAAAACAATTGAAAAAGAATTTAAAGAATCAGTAGACGCAGAGAACATTGAATTAACAACTGTTTACATGGATACAAAAAGAGTTGCAGATCCTATATATTTAGATCAATTAGCTAAACTTTATAAACAACAGTTTCAAAAAAGAAACTTTGATTTAATCATAGCAAGTGATAATAATGCTTTTGATTTTGCTATAAATTATCATACCTATTTATTTGAAAACTTACCTGTACTTTTTTGTGGAATAAATAATTTTGATAAAGCTTTTCTTGAACAAAATTATATGAAAAAATATATGACAGGTGTTGTTGAACAAGTTGACTTAGAAAAAAACTTTGAACTAATAAAAGACTTACACCCAAACTTGAAAAAACTACTAATTATAAATGACACTTCAAAAACAGGTTATGCGATTAAAAGAGATTTAAGACCCATAATTAAAAAATACAAAAATGAGTTTGAAATAGAATATATTGATAACTTAGAAATTGATGGTATTACAAAAAAAGTATCTAACTTAACAAACGATACTGCAGTTTTGTTTGTACTTTTATTCAAAGATACCACAGGAAAGTATTTTACATATAAACAGGGCTTCAAACAAATAAGAAAAGCTAGTAATATACCTATTTATGGACTTTGGGATTTTTATTTAAATTATGGAATTGTTGGAGGTTTATTAACTTCGGCAATAGGTCAAGGAGAAGCTGTATCAAAAATGGCTATTGAGGTTTTAAATGGTAAAAAAATATCTGAAATACCTATATTAGAAAAATCTCCTAATGAATATATGTTCGATTATAATGAACTAGAAAGATTTAGTATAGATGTCACAAAATATTTAGATGATTATATTCTAATAAATGAACCAAGTTCTGAATACAAAAAGATAACAAGATTCTTTATTCTAGCAATATTAATTATTATGATTTTAAGTATTATTGTATTAACACTTAAAGCAAATATTCAAAGAAGATTAAAAGTTGAATTAGCCCTATCAAATAGATTAGAATTTGATAAAGTTTTACTAGATACTATTCCCAATCCTATATATTACAAAAATATTGAGGGTAAATTTTTAGGCTGTAACTTAGCTTTTGCAAACTTAGTAAATGAAGAGAGAAATCAAATCATAGGAAAAACAGCATTTGATTTCTTTACAAATGAAGTTGCATCAAAGAATACATTAATTGATAAAGAATTATTAAAAATTTTTTCAACATCAACTTCAGAATTTACTTTCTATACGCCATCAAATCAAATGAAACATATTATTTTAAATAAAGCTGTTTATAAAAATATTAATGGAACTGTAGGTGGGATTGTTTGTATTATGGATGATATCTCAGAACGTGTTCAACAAAAACAATTTTTAATACAACAAAGTAAATTAGCAGAGATGGGAGATATGATTGCATCAATTGCACATCAATGGAATGAGCCATTAGTAGAGTTATCAGCCCTTATACAAGACATTCAAACTTCTTACTTACTAAATGAATTACAAGATATGGAAGTTAATGATTTTGTACAAGACTCAATGGTCCAAATTAAATATATGTCTAGGACATTAAATGATTTTAGAAACTTCTTAAAACCTTCAACAAAGAAAAAACTATTTTCTATTACTAAATCATTAAATGAAATTAATGAAATTATAGGAAAGCAAGTATTCTACTCTAATATAATAATGAATTTTAATTATAAAAATGAAAATGAAGAACTTCTTATTTATGGATATGAAAACGAATTTAAACAAGTGCTATTGAACTTAATTAATAATGCAAAAAATAAAATTATTGAAAAACAACTAGACAATAATGAAAAAGGAACTATTGATATTAACATTACAAGATGTCAAAATTTTAATACAATAGAAATAATTGATGACGCAGGGAAAATAGATGAACAAATTATACATTCTATTTTTCAACCATATTTTACTACTAAAAGTGATGGTACAGGATTAGGTCTTTATATGGCTAAAGTGATTATTCAAGATAAAATGAGAGGAACTATTAGTGTTAGAAATGAAGATAATAATGTAATCTTTACAATAAAGTTACCTCACAAAAAGGTTTAAAATGAATATTTTACTTTTAGAAGATAATAAAAAATTAAATGCCACTATTACAAAAAGATTAAAAATAAAAGGTTATAAAGTTGAGTCATGTATTGATGGTGCCCAAGCTCTTGAAAAAATTGAGAATGGATTTAGCTGTTTTGTCTTAGATATTAATGTTCCTAATATAGATGGAATTAAAGTGTTAAAAAAGATCAGAGAATATTATGATGAAATTCCTGTAATTATAATATCTGCAAGTGTTGAACTTGATGATATTAAACAATCATATAATTTTGGTTGTAATGATTATTTAAAAAAGCCATTTTTTATTGATGAATTAGAAATTAAAATAGAAAAATTATATGGAATACAAGATGATTTAATAAAGTTTGATACAAATTCTTACTTTGATTTTAAGTCATCTCTTCTTATAATAGATAAAAAAGAGCAACAACTTACTAAAAAAGAAAGACTTCTACTAAATCTCTTTTTAACTAAAAAAAATCAAGTTTTATCATATGAATCAATAGAAAATTATGTATGGGAAGGGAGTTTTGCTTCTTTAGAATCAATAAGAAGTTTAATAAGACGCATAAGAAAGGTACTTCTAGGTGATTATATTCAAACAATAGTTGATACTGGGTATATTTTTAAAACAAATTAAATTTTATGTAATATCAGATAAAATATCATATTATTATCATTTTTACTAGTTAGAATTGATAGATAACAAATCTAAGGAGAAAATGATGATGTTAAAAACAACGACTAAATTACTTATGGCTTCTGCTTTAATTGCTGGATTAAGTACGTGCGCTATGGCTAAAGATAAAGTTTATAAATGGAAGTTAGCTACAACTTGGGGTTCTACTTTAAGTCCATTTATTGATGCACCCCTAAATATGTCAAAAATGGTTGAAGAGATGTCTAATGGTAGATTACTAATTAGAGTAGATGCTTCAAACAAACATAAAGCAGCTTTAGGTATTTTAGATATGGTTAAAGGTGGTCAGTATGACATGGGTCATAGTGCATCTTACTACTGGAAAGGTAAGGATATTAATACTTTACCATTTACTACAATGCCATTTGGAATGACTACTCCTGAGCAGTATGCATGGTTCTATCACGGTGGTGGTATGGACTTAATGAAAGAAGCATACAAAAGACATAAAGTATTATCATTCCCTGGTGGAAATACTGGAAATCAAATGGGTGGATGGTTCAGAAAAGAAATCAAAACAGTTGAAGATTTAAAAGGTCTTAAAATGAGAATCCCTGGATTTGCTGGTGAAGTTATGGCAAAATTAGGATTAACTGTTACAAATATTGCTTCTGGTGAATTATATACATCACTTGAACGAGGAACTATTGATGCACTTGAATGGGTTGGCCCTGGAATGGACATCAAAATGGGATTCAATAAAATTGCACCTTATTATTATACAGGATGGCATGAGCCAGCAACTGAGTTACAATTCTTAGTAAACGAAAGAAAATATAATAAATTACCAAAAGATTTACAAGTAATCTTAACTACAGCAATGAAATTATCTGCATATGATATGTATATTCAAAATTATCACATGAGTTCTGAAGCATGGGCTAAAATTGAAACAGATTATCCAAATATTAAAATCAAAACTTTCCCTAAAGAAGTTATGGATGCTATGAGAAAAGCGAATGCTGATTTATTAGTAGAAAAAACAAAAGGACAACCTTTACTTAAAAAAGTATTAGATTCACAAGCTGCTTACCAAAAGAAAGCTAGAGAGTGGACTAAAATGTCTGATTACTTATACTTAAAAGACAACTTATAAAATATTATTCTAACTCTCTTAAAGAGTTAGAATATTCTACTATTAAAATAAAATAATAAGTCTACTAAATATATAACTAAACTTATATTTATTTGACTTATTAACAATTTCAAAAGGATTTTACAATGTTAAAACTAGAAAAAGTTTTTGACAAATTTGCAAATATCATAGGGTATATTACTGCAATTGCTATGGTACTAATGATACTAAATGTATTTTATGACGTTGTTATGAGATATTTCTTTAGATCAGGAAGTATTGCAATGCAAGAGATGGAATGGCATCTATTCTCTGTAATTATTCTTTTAGGTATTTCATATACTTTAAAAGAAGATGGACATGTAAGAGTAGATTTAATCTATGATACATTAACTGATAAGAAAAGAGCCACAATTAATATGATAGGAGTAATCTTCTTCATTTTACCAATTTCATTACTTATTGGATTTGCTTCAATTGACTATGCAATTGAAGCATATCAATCAGCAGAGCAAAGTGGTGATCCAGGTGGATTAACAAATAGATGGATAGTTAAATCATTAATTCCAATATCATTTTTCTTACTCATTATTACTTCAATTGGATTCTTTATAAGAAACCTAAATGCTTTTAGAGGTCTTCATCCAATTGCACCTCATATGGTAAAGGGTGAAATTGACATCATCGTAAATGATGTTCACAAATCTGAAGAGAACTTAAATAAGGAAGAAAAATAATGGTTGGTATAATTATGTTTTTTGCTGCACTAATAATGCTACTATTTGGTTTTCCAGTAGCATTTACTTTTGCAGCAGTTTCTGTTCTTTTTGGTATTATCTCGGGTATTGTAGAAATTGGATTTGAAGATGGAATTGAAGTTGCTTTAGTAGATGGTTTTGAAGAAGGTCTATTAATGTTTGACTTTATGCCATTTAGAATTATGTCCATTATGCAAAATACAATTTTGATGGCTGTTCCGATGTTTATTTTTATGGGTATTGTTTTACAAAAAACAGGACTTGCAGAAAGACTATTAGAATCTATGGGATTCTTATTTGGAGAAATTAGAGGTGGAGTTGCTATATCAACTGTATTAGTTGGTGCGCTATTAGCCGCTTCAACTGGTGTTGTTGGTGCTTCTGTTGTTGCAATGGGTGTTATTTCACTTCCTGTTATGATGAAGTATAAATATGATGTTCCACTAGCATGTGGTACTATTTGTGCTTCAGGAACTCTGGGACAAATTATTCCTCCTTCAATTGTTTTAATTATTTTAGGGGATGTATTTCAAGTTCCTGTTGGAGATTTATTTAAAGCGGCAATTGGACCAGGACTTGCATTAGTTGGTGCATATATATTATATATAGTTGTAGTATCATTCTTTAATAAAAATATGGCTCCAGCAATTCCATCTGATACATCACGTGGTTCAAAAGGTAAACAAGTTCTTCGAGCGTTAATTGATATTATTCCTTCATTAACACTAATTTTATTAGTTCTTGGTTCTATTTTTGCAGGTGTTGCAACACCAACTGAATCATCAGCTGTTGGATGTTTAGGTGCAGTGGGATTAGCCCTTGTATATAGAACATTTTCAATTGGAATGATTCAGGAAGCAGCTTTAGAATCTGTAAAAATAACATCTATGGTATTTGGTATTTTAATTGGTGCAACTGCATTCTCTATGGTATTTACATATTCAGGTGGAGATGAGATTGTTGAGTCATTTATGATGAGTTTACCTGGTGATGAAAAATGGGGATTTATTATCTTTACAATGATAGCTATTTTAATTTTAGGATTCTTTATCGACTTTGTTGAAATTTCATATATTATTGTTCCAATTCTTGTTCCAATTGCATTGAATTTAGATATCAATCCAGTATGGTTTGCTATTTTAATTGCTATGAACTTACAAACGTCATTCTTAACACCACCATTTGGATTTTCCCTTTTCTACTTAAAAGGAGTTGTTCCATCAACAGTTAGAACAATACAAATTTATAAAGGTGTATTACCATTTATTGCAATACAAATTGTTGTATTGTTGTTAATTGCATTCTATCCAGAATTCTTCGGTATTAATCCAAATCTTTCTGAATAGTATTTAAAAGTTAAAGGGAATAAAGGATTCTAAATGTTAGATAGTAAATACCTAGATTTTTATAATCAAATTTCAAAAAAAGTACCAGTTGGGAATATTTTTACAGATAAACTACATACTTTAGCCTATGGAACTGATGCATCATTTTATAGATTAATTCCAAAAATTGTAATCAAAACTGATAATGCAAAAGAAGTTCAAGATATTATAGAATTATCAAATGAACTTGAATTAAGTATTACATTTAGAGCTGCTGGAACTTCACTTTCAGGACAAGCTATAAGTGATTCTATTTTAATAGTAACTTCAAGAAAATTCACAGACTTTAAAATATCAGAAGATAAAAGTTATATCTCATTACAACCAGCACTTACAGGACAACAAGTAAATAACTTATTATCTCCATACTCAAAGAAAATTGGTCCAGATCCAGCTAGTATAAATGCGGCTATGATTGGTGGAATTGCTGCAAATAATGCCTCTGGTATGTGTTGTGGTATTTCACAAAACTCTTATAAAACTTTAAAATCAATGAAGTTAATTTTTACAGATGGAACAAAACTAGATACTTCATGTAAAGAAAGTAAGAATGCATTTAAATTAACTCATACAGAATTCTTAAAGAATTTAAAAGAATTTGCACAAAGTACAGTAAAAAATGAAGATTTACGAGTAAAGATTGAACGAAAATTCAAAATTAAAAATACATGTGGATATTCACTAAATGCATTAATTGATTTTGAAGATGAGTTTGAGATATTAGAACATTTAATTATAGGTTCTGAAGGAACTTTAGCTTTTATTGAAGAAATCACATACTATACAGTTGAAGATTTAAAAGATAAAGCAAGTACTTTAATTTACTTTAGAAACATCAAAGAAGCATGTTCTGCTGTTACAAAACTAAAACTAGCACGAGATGATAAAACAATTATAGTTGATGCGGTTGAGTTAATGGATAGAGCAGGGTTAAGAAGTATTGAAAATGATCCTGCGATGCCAGAATTTATTAAAGGTTTTGATGATAATGTTACTGCTTTATTAATAGAAACTAGAGCTAAATCAAATGAAGAACTTGATATACAAACTTCACAAATTGAAAAACTTTTAGAAGAGTTTACACTTTTAAGAGACCTATATTTTACTAAAGATGTTGCCGAATATACTTTATATTGGAAAATAAGAAAAGGTTTATTTCCAGCAGTAGGAGCAGTAAGAGAGTTAGGAACAACTGTTATTATTGAAGATATTGCTTATCCTATTGAACATCTAGCAGATGGGTGTATGGAGCTTCAAGAACTTTTTAAAAAAC
>Ga0105357_10000951_pt1 | contig 15562 bp, 16 predicted proteins | sample GOMGulsemesocosm_4_FD_83660 | JGI IMG/M metagenome (GOLD analysis project Ga0105357, IMG submission 83660) | Methane-oxidizing microbial communities from mesocosms in the Gulf of Mexico - GOM15B Gulf of Mexico | ecosystem: Environmental > Aquatic > Marine > Cold seeps | place: USA: Gulf of...
CGCAAAGAGTAGAACGCCTGATGTTGGTCTATCTAAACGGTGAATAGGATATACATATTGCCCTATTTGATCACGAACCAACTGCAAAGCAAAATATATTTCATGTTTATCCATAAAACTACGGTGCACAAAAAGGCCTGCAGGTTTATCAATAGCAACAATATAATCATCTTGATATAAAATGCTTAGTATGGGTTTTTCTGTGAAACAAGTTTCTATTTTCATGCTTTTATCGTTAGAATTACTATGTTAATGCCTTCATTATCCTTATAATACCCACACAAAACAATCGTTGCTTCCATCACTACTCTTATGAATAATATTACGACTATTTCAGCACTACTCCATTTATCTAATTCACAATATAGGATCTATGATATTGGTCGTAAAATAGAAAAAATTTCAAAAGATAACTTTAAAAAATTAGAGCTAAATCAGTTACCTTACCCGACACCATCACAAGGTCATGCTTTTATTGCGGTTGCATTTTGGCAAAAAGAATCTACTCAACCTTACCTTTGGTTACTCAAGCTACCATTAGATGAACGAAGCTTATTGAATCAAGGCGCTATAGCTCACTTTGTTGCCATCATTGTTGAAGCATTAGGCTCAGATTTAACGAAGAACCCAAATAAACAACAAGAAGAGCTTTTAAAAAATAACCCTTATATTTTCACTCCTGCACAATACAAGCTAGCAGCATTAAACAGTAAAATAAAAGTGGATTTAAAACAACCACCTAGTGAACATTTATCTGTATTTAAAACGTACCTTAGTCATAAGTTAGATTGGGATAATTGGCAATCTCTTGGTGTACAAGGTATCACTGACTTTGCTGCACGTATTAATCAAAACAATCATAGCCAATTATTGCTGGAATCCTTACCTAATTTACCAAAATTGGTTATTCAACCTTTATGTATTGCACTAGAAAATGAAAAACTCGAAACTGATTTAATTCAGGCTTTATTAACATTATTAAGCGCTGAACTTATCGCTGATAACTCATCAATTGACGTTCAACAGTACATATTACGAAGCTTATCTTCAAGTATCCATAACAAGCATGTACTTGAAAAATTAGAAGAGATATTACTACAAGCTTCTGTTGCAACTGAACTACTAATAACACTTTCAGGCCGCTGCTGGCTTACCCTTGAAAATGAGAGAAATATGATGCTTTTTTTAGAGCATTTAATAAGTACACAAGATATATCATTATTTAATGCTATTTTTAAAGATTTAGTTGCAATACCCTCAATAAGACCGATAGTATTCTTATGTATTCGATCCCCTAATCGCAGCAAAGCATTAACAAACGCTATTGGGCAATTGTTTACCTAAACCAAATAAAAATAACGTTAAAAAACAGAGATAATTAAAAGAATGGAAAATATATATTATTTATTACTGATGTTCTTAGTTTGTTGGTATTTTATTTATTTGCGGAAAATAGCGGAATCAGCTCGTTCTCATGTTAATCAGTATTGTAAGCAAGCTCAATTGCAATTTATTGCTATTGCAAGACGATCAACTCGATTAAAATTTAGCAAGCAACATGGTCTAGCCTTTTATAGTATTTTTGATTTTGAATTTAGCGGTAATGGTGAAGAAAAAAATGATGCTGTGATCACCCTTTATGGTTTAAAACTTAATAACGTAGACATACCTGTATACCGAGTACACTAAAACTTTAGAATAAACTTTCCTTATCAATCAAAAATTAACCTTTTCTCACTGGAGTTACTGTGTCGTTATTAAAATCACTTTTTTGTTTACAAGGGTTCGATAATAGAAGTCGATTTTTCATTATTTGTTGTAGCACATTTATTGGCTATATCATGTTAAGTAATGCGCTAACAGGTCAACTTTTTGTATCTCTTATTTTATTATCAGTTTTTACGCTTATACTAGCCCTAACAGCAAGTCGACGTCTGCATGATGCAAAACTCAGTAAAAATTGGATAATTGCACCTAGCCTTACTTTTGTTATTTCAGGCATCATTATTATCTTAACTAAGCATAATAGTAGTTATTGGTTACTCATTATACCCACTCTATGCGCTGCATTATTACTAACATATCAAAGCAAAGGTAAGCATTCTTATATATTAGGCTATTATGGTCCAATTGACTTAAGTGAATATCAAAATCAAACGGCAAACGCCCATATAAATAGACAACGTATTGAACCCAAATTATCAACAAATAGCCATAGTGAACACGCCGCTATAAACTTTAGTAATGAAGATCCAAGTTTACATTCACATACTATAAATAACGTTACAGAAAAAGAAAAAAACAATAAGCATTTTGATATTGGTGAAATGATTCGATTAAAATTATTGGGAAAAAAGAATGCTCGCATTACTATTATGGCAAGCGTTGGTATTGCCATAATTGCTGTTTTAATATCTTTATTAAACTCAATATTTGCCGATAAAGATACTCCCCTTAAATTAACAGAGAAAGTAACTCCCATCGTAAGTATTAGAACTAACTTACTAACAATGCCTGATAACTTCTCATTATATAGCTCTCAATATAACGGCATAATTGTTCATTGGCAGGCAGATAAAGTAGAAACAAGTCAATTGTGGTCCCAGTTAAGTATAAAAGGGGATAAAAGCTGTAAAGTTATTCACTTTAATAAAGGAGACGATATTAGAACACTCTCTGTTTTTATTGAAAATGGTATTGACTATTATGCTAATTTCTCACCACTTGATAGTAAAAAATTAATTCAATCTTTGGCCTTTAGAGGAAGTTTTTCATTATGTGGTTATGACTTTTCTTTAAAAGGAAGCCAAGCTGCCTTAGGTAAAAATCAATTTTATGCTGATTTAGTAGAATATTAGAATTGGCTTATCGACTCTTCCAAATAAAAAACTGAAAACACAATGCTACATTTCCAGTAAAGAGCTCTGCATTAGAAATGAGAGCTATACCCGTGATACTTCAGATTAAGCGGGTATACCTGCTTTAAATAACTTATCATATATGCCTTTCATCGCAATGGTATTCTCTGTTAAAGAGTCATCCCATTTATTTCGCTTTTCAAAGCCAAAGTCACTTATTTTGAAATAATGATCCGTTTCTATTTTTACCGCATCTAAACATGATTTAGTACAACCGAGATCACAACCATCTATCGCAATAATTGGGCGGCCAGATTTTGCAATATCAGCTATCGGTTTAACATTTCCAATAACACCTGATACACAGGACATTTCGGCAATACCATCACCGTCAAGGTTTAAAGAAATATTATGCGCCATTTGTGCTAAATTTGAACAACCAGAACAAGAATAAACAATAGGTTTTGAGTTTTTTGTCATACAATATATTTTAAATAATTGACTTATCTTAAGATTCTAACAAACGAATAGTGAAAAACATTGATTTATATCAATGTTTTCACTTAATCAAAGTTTAAATTTTGATTAAGTAATTGTGTTAATAAAAAATTTTACTATACCCAAGCCCTTTCTATATCCGCTATAATAAACATACCCGTTTCACCTGTTACCTACAGGTATATTAACTTAATTACACTATTTCGGATAACATTATGGAAAAAACATATATAAAGGGTAAAGATTCAGATCTAGAGTCTTCCATTGCAACAATGCAACAGAAGCTGACATCTTTTGGTTTTAATATCATAGAAGCCTCATGGTTAAACCCTGTAACTAATTGTTTTTCTGTACATATAAAAGATAAATCTTGTGGTCTTATGTTTACTAACGGAAAAGGTTCAACGGCTAAATCATGCTTAGCTAGTGCTTTAGGTGAATATTTTGAACGTTTAAGTTGCAACTATTTTTTTGCTGACTACTATTTAGGTGAAGAAATTAGTAATAGTAAATTTGTACATTATCCTAATGAAAAATGGTTCTTTAACGAAGATGAGTCAATACCCGAAGGACTTCTAGATGAATCACTGTGGCAATACTTTGATCCAAACAAAGAAATTACCGTAGACAAACTTTACGATATGAATTCAGGCGTTGGTGAGCGTGGTATTTGTGCACTTCCATATAACAGAGTTCGTGACCAACAAGATGTTTATATTCCTATCAGTATCATTGCTAATGTTTTTGTAAGTAATGGTATGTCTGCCGGAAACACGAGAAATGAAGCAAGAGTTCAAAGCTTATCTGAAATATTTGAACGTTATGTAAAAAACAAAATTATAAGTGAAGGTCTTTGTTTACCTGAAATACCATTAGAAGTTTTAAAACGTTTCCCAACCATTCTTGCCGATATTCAAGAACTAGAGTCTCATGGTTATCATTTACGTGTCTGTGATGCTTCATTAGGCGGATTGTACCCCGTTATGAGTGTTACCCTGATTAATCCTAAAGACGGCAGTGTTTTTGCTTCTTTTGGAGCACATCCTAGTTTTGAAGTTGCACTAGAAAGAACAGTAACAGAGCTTTTACAAGGAAGAAGTTTAGATCAACTTGATGTTTTTCAACCACCTAGTTTTGATGAAGAAGAAATAGCATCTCCGCATAATCTAGAGTTACATTTTATTGATTCAAGTGGCTTTATCTCATATGATTTTTTCAAAAACACACCCGATTATAACTTTGTCGATTGGGATTTTGATGCCGATACAGCAAAAGAATATGAAAACCTAGTTTCTAAAATACACAAACTAGGTTTTGATATTTATATAAGCGATTATCAACACCTTGATGTTTATGCCTGCAGAGTTTTAGTTCCTGGTATGTCTGACATATACCCAGTTGATGAAATAGTGTGGAATAATAACAATGATGGTGCATTATTTAGAGAAGCTTTCCTTACCCTTAAAAGAGGTGAAAAAGATGAATGGCTTGATATTCTAGAAGCCTTAAATCATGGTGGATATAACGATGCCTTAAGTGCCGCAGAGTTTATTGGATTAGCACCTGATGCAGGCACACTTTGGGCTGATATTCGTCTAGGTGAAATGAAAGCATTACTCGCTTTAGCCGCACAAGATGAACAAGCTATAGACTGGATAAACTGGGCACTTCACCTAGACCAAAGCGATGACACTAACAAACGAAAACTCCGTTGTTTACAAGCTTTACTTGAAATTAAGTGGGATTGTAATCGTGAATTTTCCACCTATCTACATTCACTCAGTTTAATGTACGGTAAAACGCTTACTCAACAATGTTTATTAATTGTTGAAGGTGAACTTATCTTTGACGGTTTGCATTGCCCAGGGCTCGGTTTAGAAGGTTTTGATACACATAAAAAACTACTTAAAGGCTATAAAAAACTTCAAGCAGCGAAGGAAAAAGTTTTAAGTTAGAAAGTAGTAAAGCTTTAACGTTTAAAATAAAATGCCACAAAGTTTACGTTTACTTCGACAAGTCCAACCTAAATAACACTTCTACTAGCGTGAGGTATTAAATTACCAAAGTATGAGTATTAATGTAATTGAACCTTATGTGGTGATTATTTAGGTGATTGTTCCCAGATCTTTTTAGGATCTAATTTTAAAACTGTTCGGCTAGCATTACTGCTAGCCTTTTTATTAGGGTTATTATAAACCTTTCCTGACATGGGTCTTGCACCTTGGTATGTTCTCTTACCTAAAGCGTCTTCTTGATTTGAAATAACCTCTTCTTTGGTAATCGATTTTTCTTTAAATTTAGTTGTTCGAGCAACATGATATTTTTTATCAATCCCTTGTAAAAAATTACGTAGTACCTGATCTTTACATTCACGATAATGCTTATGTGCAGGTTTACGGAAAAAAGCACTTAATTCTGGTTTACCAATACGAAAATCAACATTATCCAGTAATAAAATAACTTCTTCGGCTTTAAGATTTAAGGCAATTTTTAATTTAGTTAAGATAATATTATTTGTTAACCTTTTTTCTGGCTGAGGTTTGGGGCCTTCTTTCTTTCCTCTTTTTTCATTAATAAAACCATTTAAAAAGGTGGCTAACTGAATATCAGAACAATTAACATAGTCTGTATCATCATCTTTCTTAAGCCATTGGCTTATCTGTTCACGAGTTACTACTAAATCAGCTAATGCAAATAATGAAACCATTTTCTTATCATTAAAGTTAAACGTATAACGTAAACGGCGTAAAATATCATTATTAGTCAAAAGTATTTCCTAGATAGTAGATTTATAAGGTTCTATTTTAACAGCTTTATTCGTAATGATCTAAAGTTGACCGTTATTTTTATTTATAGTCATACAAAAAAACGAGCTAAAAAGCTCGTTTCTTTATATATAACTATCATCTAGAAATGTGATTATTCACCACATTTTCCTTCGCCACACTTCCCTTTTTTACCTTTTTTCATCTCACCACATTTTCCTTCGCCACACTTCCCTTTTTTACCTTTTTTCATCTCACCGCATTTTCCTTCGCCACACTTTCCTTTTTTACCTTTTTTCATCTCACCGCATTTTCCTTCGCCACACTTTCCTTTTTTACCTTTTTTCATCTCACCGCATTTTCCTTCGCCACACTTCCCTTTCTTGCCTTTTTTCATCTCTCCGCATTTTCCTTCGCCACATTTACCTTTCTTAGCTTTTTTCCCTTCACCGCACTTACCTTCGCCACATTTACCTTCACCCATATCAGGAGAAGTAAAAGTTACAATATCTTGTGATGCAAATGGATTAGATTCTGCTTTCGCTACATTACTGACAAAGACAGATAGAGCTAATAAGCCCATAATAGCTACTAGTGATGATTTTTTTATAAAATTCATGTTGTTCCCTTCTTATTTAAATTATTTATTTAATAATTATTAGTTTTATTACTTTTTAAATAGACCATCTAGTTATAAATAAAATTTCAATAAAAAATAAAAAACCAGCAATTAAGCTGGTTTTTTGATTTTATTAATAACCTTCATTATTCAATAAAGAACAATTAGCCATTAAATAGCTACATTTTTACGTTTAGCTGTATCATAAATAAAGCCTTTCCAACCTTTAGCCGATTTACGTGACTTAGGATCTTTCATTGCCTTTTTAATAGCGGCATAAGCAGGTTTATATTTTTCAAGATAAAAATAAGATTCAGCAATACTCATATAAATACGGCCCTTATTTTTACTTCCTAAATCTAATGCTTTATTCAAAGCAACAATAGCTTTAGAAAATTGTTCATCTTGTTTTAATAACATACCTTGCTTACGATAATGTCTTGCAAAATTAGTCATTTTAGCAAGTTCACCATAATATTTAGCAGCTTTATCAATATGCTGAGCAGCATGCCAAGCATTTGCAACTATTGAAATATTAGTGTCATCGCGTTTAACTAAACCTGAAGCAATATATTTTTCTAATAATGTTGCCGCTTTATTTGGCATATCATTAGAAGAATATAAGTTTGCTAACGTTTTAATTTGACCTTCTTTTTCAAGAAACCCTTGTTTGTACGCTAAATCAAGTGTTTGAACAGCTTTCTCATAGTTTTCAACTAGTAAGTAAAACATTCCAAGCTGAGTCCACCACTGTTTGTTTTCTGGAAATATTTGTACCATTTTTTCCAGAACTTCAACACCTTTAACATATTTCTTAGTTTCATAATATGACGTTAACTTTAAAATATAAGGATTTTGGTTAGGTTTATCACCATAAGCCGCAATCGCTTTATCTGCAGGAACAATCATTTTATTAAGTTGCTTTAACTCATAATGCGCATTGGCAATTTTAACCCAAGTATTAGCATCCGATTTACCACTGAATGTCATCCATTCATGGTAGTTAATTAATGCATTTTTATAATCTTGAGTTTGCATTTGCAAATCAGCCATTAACTTCAACGCTTCACCGTGATCACCTTCGTTTAACACGTCAAAATCTACTGCTGTTTTAAGGTGCTTAATAGCTTCTTTCTCATTATCACCTTTTGTTGCATACATAATCGCAATAAAACGTGAAACATAAGCCTTGTCGTAATCTTTTTTGGCATTAATATCCAATAAAATTACAAGGGCACCATCAATATCACTAACTTCTGCTGAATATAATTCAAAAGCTTTTTGAATTTTTTTACCAACTGAAGGACCAACTAGATGTGTAGCTCGTTTCTTTTTCTCTGATTTTGCATCAGCAGCCATTACATTATCAGCAAGCGGTACTTGTGCAACTAAAAGAGAAGCGATAACAACTAACGAAGTTGATAATTTTTTAAACTTTATTTGTTTAAACATAGCTTTATTAAGCATAATTATTTTCCTCCGTCCATTGTAAAGTCAAGTCGAACTGTTAAACCAGGTTGTCTTAAAGGCTTACCTTCAACAACTTTTGGTTTGTATTTCCACTTTCTAAGCGCACGTTTTGCTTCTTTATCAAAAACACGTTTAGGTTTAGCGTCAATAACTTTAACATCTTCAACACCACCAATTTCATTGATAGTAAATGAAAGCGTAACATAACCTTCTTTACCATCACGAGCAGCTTGTGGTGGATACTTAGGTTCTATACGAACTATAGGTGTAGCGTCACCATCTCTACCAAAACCTCCACCGGGTGCAGTTAATCCTGTCGAAGCTCCAGACATCTGGATACCTGGCATATTAAACTGTATCCCGCCATTATCATTGCTAGCTTCTGGCTCAGGTGCTTGAGCTTTTGGCGGCGCTTTTGGCGGCGGCGGCGGTGGCGGTGGAACACGTTGACGGTGTTCAACCGATGATTTAGGTGGCGTAGTATTAACTTCTACGATTATATTTTCTAGCTTTTCTTCATCGTTTCTCTCACCACTAGAAACAAGATAAGCCATAAAGACAAATAATCCAAAAGTTATCGCTGCGCCTAGTAGTATAGATACTAAAAAGCGAACCATAAACTACTCCTTCGCTGCAGCAATAGAAATTCTAAGACTACTACCTGCTTCTTTAATTGCATCCATAACTTCAACAACATCACCGTGTTTAGCGTTTTTGTCAGCTTGGATAATAATAACATCAGTAGGTTGCTCAGCTAACAATTTCTCAATTGTTGAACCAACAAGTTCGATGTCTACACGACGCTTATCTAACCAAATATCACCGGTATCTTTAACTGCAATAAAGATATTAGCGCTTTTTTGTTTAGTTTGATTAGCTGCCTTTGGTTTATTAACTTCAATACCTGCTTCTTTCACAAAAGAAGTGGTAACTATAAAGAATATAAGCATGATAAATACGATATCGAGCATCGGTGTCATATCAATCATCGCTTCTTCTTCTTCGCGAATACGTTTACGTCCCATTCGAATTTCTCTCTAGTGATGAGGCAAACTGTCTACCAGTTTAGCCTTTGCTATTTTAACTTTAGCGTCTAATCTTGAACTAAAAAACACTCCGGACAATGCGGCAACCATGCCAGCCATTGTAGGTATAGTCGCCATTGATATGCCAGCAGCCATCAATCGCGGATTACCTGTACCTTGTTCGGCCATAACTTCAAATACGCCAATCATACCGGTAACTGTACCTAATAAACCAATCAGTGGGCACATTGCCACTAACGTTTTAATCGTGAGCATGTTTCGATCAAGTAACTCGTTTGTTTCGGAAATCCAAGTTTCTCTAATTCGATGTGCATACCATGAAGTTGTATCTTCACGGGCATCCCAACGAGAAATAATACTTTCTCGTATTGATGGATACGTTTTACTCAAGAACAGATAACGTTCCATCATAAGCATCCACATCAAAAAGAGAGCTAGGGCGACAAAATATAAAACATTACCGCCGGTCGCTAGAAAACTCCTGACAGATTCCCAAAGCTCTATCAGGGCTAACATTATTTAGACTCCTTCTCAGCTAAAGCTGCAATTAAGCCTACACTTTGCTCGTCTAATTTATGAAGTACTGCTCGTGCTTTTGAAGAAATAACACTGTGTACTAAAATTAATGGTAACGCTGCGATTAAACCTAGTGCTGTAGTAACAAGTGCTAATGAGATGTTACCTGCCATAATCTTAGGGTCACCTGTACCAAACAATGTAATCGTTTGGAAGGTCATAATCATACCAACAACCGTTCCTAATAAACCAAGTAAAGGTGCCATAGCAGCAAACATTTTAATTAAGTTTATACCACGGTCAACTGTTGGTGTTTCCTTAAGGATAGCTTCATCAAGTTTCAATTCTAATGTTTCAGCGTCAACACCTTTATTATCATGATAAACTGCTAACAAACGTCCTAGAGGATTGTTTGTATTTGGTGTGTCAAAATTATTCTGTTGCGCTTTCATTTTAGATTGCATGGTACTTAAAACAATCATACGTTCGATAGCAATTAAGAAACCAATGACTAGTAATACTGTAATTACATAACCAACTTCTTTACCTTGATGATAGAATTCCATTACTGTTTTCTTACGTGTTTCCAACGCTAAGATACCACCTCGAGATGGATCAACATATAATGGAGAGTAACCAGAACTTGTACTAAAGAAATCTTGAGCACTTGCCGCAATATGACTTGCAGGCTGTTTAGCTAGAGGTTGAATTAAGCCTAAACCATCATTGTAGTTTAAGTAGCCTGAAGCTGAAACGATATTAAATGTACCAATACGCGTTACTGTTTCAGTACTTGTAGAACCATCTAGTAACGTAACTTCAGAAGAAAATTGTGAAACTTTTCCTGATTCTGTCATTTCAGTTTGTAATGCAAACCATAGTTCTTCTAAGTTCTCCAAAGATGGAATCTTTTTAGAGTTAGCTATTTCACTTAAAACTGTTCCACGACCTGGATATTCAGCACTAACAATTGAAGTTGCAATTGAACCGTATGCATCAGCAGCTGCGCCACGACTTACACCGAACATTTGTCCTAACGTACCTTGTGCATTATTTAGTTCAACTTCTTTTTGCGCTAATGTAATTTCATTCGCAGCATATTCTCTCGTTAAACGTTTGTTACGTGCATTTTGGTTTGCTAATTCTTTTTTCGCTTTATTTAAAAGCGATTGCTTGTCTGAACGTGCAGATAAAAACTCTGCTTCACGTTTTTTATCAAGCTTAGCTTCTGATACACGATCACTTTTTACTTGTTTTAACAAATCATCTAATTGATTCGCTTGAGTTGTTGCTACAAGACCAGCGGTCATAGATGCAGCAATCAATACAAAATTAATAACTTTTTTCATTATTTTGCTCCTGCTGCAAATACTGGTAATTTAGTTAAATCCATTGGTAATTGTTTACGAGCCATGCGGATAGCATCAGTAATAGGCTTGAAATATTCTTCACCTAACTCATCCCATGAACGTGCTTCGTTATTCCAAACCCATGCATTTTTCATATCTAATGATTGCGCTACAAAAGTAACACGACCCATATGAACAAAATCAGCCGTTAATGTGCGATCACCTAAATCAAGTTCGCCTTGATACGCATCAAAAATTGTACCGTAGCCTGCTTCAATTTCGTATGCTTCTAGTACTAAACGGAATTGCTCAGATGTTGTTACGTTAGAATCATTCATGATGGTTCTTAAACTTTCAACGCGATCTAAACGACGTTCAAGATTCATAGGTACATCTAACTTCACAAACTCATCTAATGTATCAATCATTTTGTACATTAAAGGAACAATACCTTGTTTGATTTTATCAATACCATCAATTTGCTCTTGTAATGACGTGATATTTACTTTTTGATCATTAACCATACGTTGTACATGGTCGTTATAACCACGCAGTACATCACCTTCATCAATGGTATTACGATATTCAGCAAGGATATCTTGCGTTTGCTCGTATATATTATTGATTTTAGTTTGTGACTTTACTGATGCTTTAAAAATTTTAGCTTCAGCTTTTTGTAGATCAGTTAATGCATCTGCAGCAGCTATATTGCTACCAACTAACGCTAATGCGCCAACCATCGCTGTTGCGATAAGGCTTTTCTTACTTACTTTGGACATAGTTTCCCAACCAATTGCTATTTAATTTTGATAACAAAAAATTTTGTTACCTCAAATTTTAAAATTTTGTCGTTTTAAATGTAGTTATTATTATTACAACTAAGCAATAATCCCAAATGACAGGCAAGCTGTCAAGATAGGTTTTTTTTTAAAAGACGATTGATTTATTGTTATGTTATTTAAACTTATATTTTTAGAGTGATAAATAAAAAATGTCATATTATTGAAGTTTATTAACATAAATAATATTCACAATAATCGGTATGGCTTTTTTTAATTATCACCGATACTCGCTCCACCTGAAGATGCTCGTTTCAGGAAAACTGAACATCTTCAGGTGGAACGGGTATAAACAAAACTTCTTAATTAAAGTAAAAAACTTTGCCTAGGTATGTTTTACTAATTCATTCGTAGTAAGTCAATTAATTATTCACTTTTTTTAATTCTTGACTACGTAATCAAAGGTGACTATTGCGTTAGATTTAAATGTAAGCTTACAAAATATATAAGATTTTTAAACGATACTTAAGATAATCAGGTGGATTTTTATTTATTCAGTTCTTAAGATTAAACTTGATAAAAATTCATTATTAGAATATTTTTATATTGTAAAAGCATCTTGGTTTCATAAATGATATTAGTTGAAATAATGAATAGCTCAACTTATACCTATTAGATTTAATTAATTGCTTTTTTCATCAAAAGCCTTAATAAGAGAGATAGTTGATGCTGATAGTGAATGTGAGCTGCTAGCATTATCCATTACTGCAAGAATTTCATTACCTAGCTTTTTACCTAACTCTACACCCCATTGGTCGTATGAATTTAATTGCCACATCACACCTTGAACAAATATTTTATGTTCATATAATGCTAACAAAGATCCAAACGTTTCAGGGGTTAATTCTGCCATTAATAATGTATTACTTGGTGTGTTCCCTTTCATCGTTTTATGCGGAGCTAAATTGGCTGCCTCATCACTACCTAAACCACTATGTATCAACTCATCTATTGCTTGCTGTGATGTTTTACCTTGCATTAACGCTTCACTTTGAGCAAAACAATTGGCAACTAATATTTTATGATTTTCTTGATACTGGCTACTCCCTTGTAAAGCAACAATAAAATCAGTTGGAATAATATCATCACTTTGATGCATTAATTGCATAAACGCATGTTGACCATTAGTACCCTCTTGACCAAAAACAATAGGCGCTGTTTCCCAACAAAGTTTTTTACCTTCTTTAGATACTGATTTACCATTACTTTCCATATCTGTTTGCTGTAAATAACCTGGTAAAGCTCTAAGCGCATGGTCATAAGGTAAAACAGCTAAACTAGGGTACTTCAAGGCATTACGATTCCACATACCAATTAATGCCATCAGTATTGGCATGTTTTGATCAAATGGCGTTTGCTGAAAGTGCTGATCCATTGCATAAGCACCTTGCTTAAATTTGGAAAAATTTTCATTGCCAATAGCTAAAGCTAAAGGTAGACCCACAGCTGACCATATAGAAAATCGCCCACCTACCCAATCCCACATAGGTAAAATATGACTTTCATTTATACCAAATTCCTTAACTTTTTTAATATTACTACTAACTGCAAACCATTGTTTTTCTATTATTTTTTTAGATGAAGATTGTGATGTCATCCATTCTTTAACTGCTTTGGCATTGAGCATTGTTTCTTGTGTGGTAAATGTTTTTGAAATAATAATGACTAACGTTGTTTCTGCATTAAGTTTTTCAAGTTTTTCTGCAACCGCAGCGCCATCAATATTCGCTAAGACATGAACAGATAAGTTCGGCACATGGTAAGGTTTTAATGCACTTAACCCTACTTTTACTCCGTAATATGAACCACCAATACCAATTGCTAATACATCTGTTATTTTTTTATTGGTAATGCCAAGTAATTTACCTTGATGAACATTATTAACTATTTCAGCCATTTTTTGTTCTGTTTGAAGAACATCTTGAGCTTGTTCCCCTAATACTTTTTGCTTAATATTCAATGGTGATCTTAATACGGAATGTAGCACCGCTCTATTTTCAGTATTATTGATTTTTTCACCAAAAAACATCGCCTGAATAGATTTAGACAGGTTGCTTGCTTCTGCCCAACTAACTAATGCTTTGAGTTCTGCTTCATCAATATTCTGCTTTGAGTAGTCTAAGCATAAATTAGCAGCTTTCACCGTAAAGTTTTGTACTCTTGATGCATTATTAAAAAGGCTAATAATAGAACGGCTATTAGCCTTAGTAGTAAGATCGTTTTGTTCGAAGAAATCCATATTCAACCATTTGCCTATATTGAATTAAAGCCATGATTCGGCCTATTTTTCTTTACTAAGAAGAATTAAAGCGTTATCGCCTCAATAATTTTAGTTAGCTCCTTCTTATGAGCATAAATCATATTGATAACATCCTTGCCATGACTATCATTATCTTCATAATCATGGGCTATTTCATTTCGAATTTCGCGTAATTCAAACCATTTATCAACATTTACAATATTATTTTTTTCTAAACTATTTAGAATATCTAAAAATGGCTTGTCTACATTTTCACCCTGAACAAGAAGATAAGCTTTAAACAACTTAGCACCAATAGTATCTTGAGCTTTAGAGAATCGATAAACAATTTGATCTGAAAAAGCCAAAAACACTGGATCTTGAACTATTTTAGCAAAACTACTACTAGTGAGAGGTAAAGAGAATGTTTTCGACAGCTCATTAAAACTTTGCTCTAACCTAGAGATATGAACGACCGCTTCATTAAAAACTTTATCAAAATTTGCTTTACTTATAGCTTGACTGCCCATCTTTTAACCTCTTTTTCAATATTCCGTGTTGAATCCTCATTAAAAATAGCATCTATTTTTTGTTCGCCTAATATTCTTTTTAGTTTTGCTAGAAACTTTATTTTTTTAGCAAGCGTAGGTTTTTCATTAATTTCAAGGTATAAATCAATATCTCCACCTTTTTTGGTGTCATCAAGTCTGCTACCGAAAAGATAAATCTCTCCTGATGAGAAAACTTCATAAAATATAGCTTTGATTGTTTTTTTATAATAATTATTCAATCTCATAATCGAGTAGTACTCTATAAACCGATTAAAACAAAATAAGCTAAATTTACCATTTTTGAAATTTCTGATCGAAAGTTAATATAAAACCAGTCTATATCCGCTCCACACGAAAATGCTCGTTTCAGGTAAAATGACGATTAACTTACTTAATTATCTCTTGTAAAAAAGCTTTAAAGTCTGCTCCTAGATCTTTATTACGTAAAGCATATTCCACATTTGCTTTCATATATCCTAACTTTGAACCACAGTCATGAGATTTACCTGTCATATGGAAAGCTTCAACGGTTTCCTTCTCCATCAACATTGCAATAGCATCTGTTAATTGAATTTCATCTCCAGCACCAGGAGGTGTTAACTTTAATAAATCCCATATTTTTTCTGAAAGTACATAGCGACCAACCACAGCCAAGTTTGAAGGGGCATCTTCGATAGCCGGCTTCTCAACAATTGCTGTCATTGCTTTTGACTCACCCGGATCAAGCTCATACCCTGCACAATCTACCACGCCATAACTGCTCACCTGTTCCATAGGTACTGGCTCAACCATAATTTGGCTATAACCACCTA
>Ga0105357_10000955_pt1 | contig 15532 bp, 11 predicted proteins | sample GOMGulsemesocosm_4_FD_83660 | JGI IMG/M metagenome (GOLD analysis project Ga0105357, IMG submission 83660) | Methane-oxidizing microbial communities from mesocosms in the Gulf of Mexico - GOM15B Gulf of Mexico | ecosystem: Environmental > Aquatic > Marine > Cold seeps | place: USA: Gulf of...
GCTTGTGTGGAACATGCTATATTTTCTACCTTGCGCTAAAAATCGCCAAGGCTGGTATGGGGCCAGAGAGGAATAACGCCAAGCAAGTGGCTCTAAAAAAAAATAAAGGCAACGATCAGGAATTGAATTTCAAATCTGGATTATTACTACAACTGCTAAATCCTAAATCTTTTATCGTCATCCTTCCCATTGCTACCATACAATTTCCAGCGGCCGAAATTACTGGCGCTTACATACTACTTTGGTCACTATTACTATCAGCCTTAGCTTTCGGAGCGCCTAATTGTTATATGTTAATCGGGTCTCGCCTCGGAGGACTGGTACACGATCCTCGCTATTTTCGGTGGCTCAACTCATCTATGGCTTTGTTACTATTTTATGTTGCCACTGACATAGCTTACCACCACGTATACTTGACATGGCCAACAGAGCTGTCAATTTCTTGAGGACCCTTTAACTATATTGATACACACAAAAAATTAACCACTTACAAAAACAAGATTAGCCAATAAAGCAATATTAGGCACCCCAATCATCCTCCCCGATCAAGACTTGATAGTCTTGACACTTAACACACGTGTCTTCAAGCCATAAAGAGAATTTACTCAGGCAGCAGCATTTTGCTTTTCGGTCTCTTTAGCTTTAGGGAACCTCTGACAAGGCATTTTTCAAAAATACAAATTAAAACTAATGAAAACACATCGACAAAAATCAAGAAAAGTTAAAACTAAAGTACCGTTACTGCTCTTGAATTTGACGCTCTTTATACCGTGACCTAGGGTAAATAAATACTAATTAAAATAGGTCAGAAATATGAAACTTAGCATCCAGAAAAAATTGTTCTTAGGTTTTGGTTTAGTGCTGACAATAGCGCTTGTTACCGCGGCAAACACATTAATTCAGGTTGCTGATATAAAGGCTACAGAAGAGCATCTTGCCCACACTAATCAGCCTTCAGTCGTAGCCAGCATGAACATTAGCGATGGCTTGAATACAACCCTAGCAGGGCTTCGAGGCTATATGATACTCGGGGCCTCCTCTAGACAATCTATGATATTTAAAAAAGTCAGACGTGATGGCATAAAAATTATGGACCATAGTATTGACGAGTTAACAAAACACTCGAAATCATGGATACACCAAGAAGACATATTACTATTAGAATCCATTCGTAAAGATGTTGGCCAGCTGAAAATAGCTCAAAATGAAATTGAAGCCATAGCTTTTAAACCTGAAAACATTGAATCCATAAAAATTCTCTTCGATGAAGCTGCCCCAGAGGCTGCTAAAATTATCGCCGATCTAAGCAGTATGATTGATAAGGAAACTCATCTTCCATCCACGCCCGAAAGAAAAATATTACTAAAAACATTGGCTGATAGTAGAGGGTCTTTCGCCTTAGGCTTAGCCAGCATTCGAGCCTACTTGCTGTCTGGCGACAAAACGTTCAAACGTAACTTTGAGAAAAAGTGGGAAATCAACACTCTTAATTTTGAGAATCTATCAAAGAAAAGTTATTTATTCAGCTCCAGTCAAAGCGTTAACTGGATCAGCTATAAAAAATCAAGGGAAACTTTTTCATCACTCCCTAAAAAAATGTTCGATTCTCGATCGAGTCCAGACTGGAATAAGGCAAATCACTGGCTGGAAACAAAAGCAGCCCCATTAGCAAAATCTATTCAAGAGGCCCTAGAGAAACTACACAAATCAGAAAACGCCACCATGCTTGAAATGAACCAGCACCTTTCCGATAGCATTAGTTTCTTACTTAATGCCATGATAGTAGGCAGTCTTTTCGCCATCATTTCCAGCGTGATAATCGCACTCTACATCAGTCGAATAATTACTCGGCCTTTAGGTCTTGTAGTTGATCGCTCCAACGAAATAGCAGCAGGTAACTTGTCAGGAAAAGAACTTCAGATCAGTAATCACGACGAGCTTGGAGAGCTGGGAAATGCGAGCAACAAAATGCAAACGAATTTACGCCGGCTTATATCAGATGTATCAAAAAGCACGGAATTATTAGCTACGGTCTCTAACAAATTAATCCAATGCTCTTCAAGCACCTCGAATGTTATGGAAAACCAACAACGGATAACAGAACAGGTGGCAACCGCAATGGAAGAAATGTCTTGCACCGTGACTGAAGTTGCTAAAAATTCCAAAGATACCGCCACCGCCACAAAACAAGCTGATACTGAAGCGAGCAATAGTCGAGTCATTGTTGCTGACAACATGAAAAACACAAACTCCTTAGCTCAACGAATTAACGATGCAGCTAAGACAATGTCCTCTTTAGAACAAGATACCAAGGGCGTTGATGAAATTGTGCAAGTCATTAGTTCTATTGCGGAGCAAACAAATTTACTTGCCTTAAACGCCGCGATAGAAGCCGCTCGCGCTGGCGAGCAGGGTAAAGGTTTTGCCGTAGTGGCGGACGAAGTTCGAGTTCTTGCTGGTCGTACTCAAAAATCAACCGGAGAGATTAGGACATTATTGGATAAATTAAAATCCGGTACAGTGCTGGCCGTAGCAGCAATGAAACAAGGAAATGAGCAAACCCAAGCTACGGTAGAAAGCACCCAGAAGACCTCTACGTCACTTGACTCAATTACTGAAGCGGTAGCAGCCATCAATAAAATGAGCTCACAAATAGCCGCCGCAGCAGATGAGCAAATCACTGTGACCAGCGAAATGAATAATAATATTTTACAAATTCGTAACGACACTCGCAATGCGACGCAGAACACCCGCCGGACCGACGAACTAGCCCAAGTTGTGAGCCAACATTCAGCCAGTCTACATTCATTAATCAAAGAATTTTATATGGGTTAGCTCTAGTGTTAATCTTTTACTCAGACTACGAACCAGCCTTAATTCAGAGAAGTATAACCACGTGCCAACAAACAGATTAATATGGAGCTGGGGTTTTTTGGAGATTTTGGCGCATCAGCTAACGCACTGATTTCGGCCGAATCATCGATATTGGACATGACAGCAATTAGCGGCTTGAACGCATTGCCCATATAAACAATAAACTAGAAATTTTCACACAAAAGATGAAATAACAAAACGCTAACACCATTTATTTCATCAAAAAAAACACCCTCATTTTTATAAGGAATAAATCACATAAAAACAAAAAAAATAACTCTACAATTGTAAATAGATCTTAAAAACAAGTTCTGTTAGAACTAAAATACTGCTGCTCGATGTAAATTTGACGACTTTAATTCGGTGTCCTAAGGTAAATAAATACCACGTCTAAAAGGACAAGAAGATGAATATCAGCATACAGAAAAAGTTGATGCTAGGTTTCGGCTTGGTTTTAACAATAATGATCGCCACCGCCATTAACACCTTAATTCAAATTGCTGATATAAAAGCTACCGAAGAGCATCTAGCCCATACCAACCAGCCCTCTGTTGTCGCAAGCATGTACATTAGTGATGGATTAAATACGACCTTAGCTGGCCTTCGTGGCTATATGATACTTGGCTCCTCAGAAGACCAGGCGAAAATCTTTAAAAAAGTTAGAGGTGATGGCATAAAAACTATGGATCACAGCATTAAGGAACTGACAAAACACTCAAAAGCATGGATTCACAAGGAAGACATACTGTTATTAGAATCTATGCGTAAAGACATTGAGCAGTTGAAAATTGCGCAGAATGAAATTGAAGCCATCGCTTTTAGCCCTGAAAATGTTGAGTCTATTCAGATTCTTTTTGATGAAGCCGCTCCAGAGGCGGCAAAAATCGTAGCCGCATTAAGCAACATAATTGATAAAGAAACCCTACTGCCTTCCACCCCTGCAAGAAAAAAACTATTAAAAACTCTGGCGGACAGCAGAGGCTCGTTCGCCTTGGGTTTAGCCAGTATCCGAGCCTATCTCTTATCGGGAGATGAGTCATTCAGACTCAACTTTGAAGAAAAATGGAAAACTAACACTCTCAACTTTGAACAACTATCAAAGCAAAGTAATTTATTTAGTGCAAGTCAACGTAGCGACTGGAATAGCTACAAAAAATCTAGGGCGGTTTTCTCCTCGCTCCCCCAAAAAATGTTTAACTCGCGCTCAAGCGCCGACTGGAATAAAGCAAACTGTTGGCTGGGAACAAAAGCTGCACCACTGGCTAAATCAATCCAAAAAACATTAGAGAAGCTGCATAAATCTGAAAATGCAACCATGCTAGAAATGAACGAACACCTTTCAGATAGTATTAGTTTTTTACTCAAGGCCATGATAGCGGGCACTATTTTCGCCACTATCTCAGGATTTTTCATAGCTTCTTATATCAGCAGGATTATTACACGACCTCTGAGCATGGTGGTCGACCGCGCAAATGAAATCGCCGAAGGTAACCTTGCTGGCGAAGATCTTAACATCACAAATAAGGATGAACTTGGCGAGCTAGGCCTAGCCAGCAATAAAATGCAAAATAATTTACGAAAACTAATTTCAGATGTATCCAAAAGCACAACGCTATTAGGTTCCGTATCAAAAGATTTAATCGACTGTTCTTCAGATACTTCCAGTGTCATGGACAATCAACAAAAAATTACGGAGCAGGTAGCTACCGCGATGGAAGAAATGTCCAGCACTGTAGTTGAAGTGGCAAAAAACTCTAAAGATACAGCAATTGCCACCATGCAAGCCGACAGTGAAGCGAGCAAAAGCAAAATCATTGTAGCCGAGAACATGCAAAATATTTACGACTTGGCCCAGCGAATCGAAGACGCGGCCAAGACAATGGCAGACCTAGAGCAAGATACTAAAGGAGTTGATGAAATAGTGCAGGTCATTAGTTCTATTGCAGAACAAACCAACTTACTCGCCTTAAACGCGGCGATAGAAGCTGCCCGTGCTGGCGAGCAAGGTAAAGGCTTTGCCGTGGTGGCCGATGAAGTTCGAGTTCTAGCGGGAAGAACACAAGATTCAACAGAAGAAATCCGGGCGCTATTGGACAAACTTAAAACTGGTACGCTGCTAGCGGTAGCAGCAATGAAACAGGGCAATGAACAAACCCAAGCGACTGTAAATAGCACCAAACAGACATCGACCTCGCTCGACACCATTACCGAAGCGGTAACGTCCATCAACCAAATGAGTACACAAATAGCATCGGCGGTAGATGAGCAAATTATAGCAAGCAATGAAATCAATGATAATATTTTACAGATTCGCAACGACACTCGTAATGCAACGGAAAATACCCGCCGCACCGACGACCTAGCTCAAGCGGTTAGCCGACACTCCGACAGCCTAAATTCATCGATCAAAGAATTTAATATGGGCTAGCACTAAACTCAGGCTTTACTCGGACTAAGAATTTTATTCGAGTAATGTATAACCACGCTTTAACAAACAGTTAATGACTGGATTGATCCCAGCATGCGAAACCGGACCTGGCGCTTGAACTAAAGTAGGCGCCTCAATAACTGTTTCGGTTTTGGGCTCTGTATTGCGAGCGGCTTTTGGCTCGATATCGAAAGCTGCAATTGGCGAGCTATTTTTGATTGAGTCCCGGCAGGACTTTAAGTCTTGGGTATAACGAATCATGTCGACTTTTTTGAGATCTATCATGACTTTGTTATCCGTTCCCACCACCGTTGCACAAGCTGCCGTCATCAGGCATTGGCTGAGCAGTAGCATTTTTTGGCTGGTCTTAATAAAATTCAACGGTCATCCTATTATTACAAAATCAATCTTTAGGGGCTTGCTGGCACTGCCAACAGACCTCGAAACTCGATGCGTTACTTTCTCCACAGCCTTTACAGCTCCAGTCTTCACCGCTAACGTTATCAGTGCTTAGCTCGTCACGTACAAAGCTCATTGCTTCGTCAAACTTACTGTCATCAAGAACCCACAACTCTGGCCACGCCTCAAGAGATGGAACCTCGCCAACACCTCCCGATAAATATTCATTTTTGATAACCGTCTCAATACCATGATTTTCTACGATATTTTTTAAGTTATTTAATAGAAATAGATTTTCTTCGGTATGCAGTAATTTCATAGGCTCACCCTTTAGGTTAAGACCAGCCTAGCAACTTCTTAAAGAATACTCTATTGATTTTTAGGCAATAAAAAAGGCTCCGAAGAGCCTTTTATTTAAACGCTTTTATCTTGCAATTAGGCTTTAGGGCCAGCTGCTTCGATGTCTGCGCTTACGGCAAAGTTTTGAATGTTCTTCGCAAACAAGCCGGCCAGTTTAGAAGCCGAATCATCGTAAGCGGCTTGATCAGCCCAAGCGCCACGAGGATTTAAGTAAGACTTATCAACACCAGCAACCGCAACAGGGATATCTAGGTTCATAGTCTCTAGGTGCTCGGTTTCAGCATTTTCCAAAGAACCGTTCTGAATCGCCGCAACAACTGCACGAGTCACAGGAATTGGGAAGCGAGAACCTGTGCCATTAGCACCGCCAGCACCACCAGTCCAACCGGTGTTAACCAGGTAAACTCGAGAATCAAATTCTTCGATACGCTTCATCAACAACTCAGCATATTCACGCGCCGGACGCGGCATGAAAGGCGCACCGAAACAGGTGGAGAATGCTGGGTGAATACCGGCCTCAGCACCTAACTCGGTAGAGCCAACACGAGCGGTGTAACCAGACAAGAAGTGATAAGCGGCGGCTTCTTTGCTCAAGATAGAAACTGGAGGAATAACACCAGAAACATCACATGTTAAGAAAATAACATTTTTAGGCTCACCGGCACGGTTCTCTAAAACGCGCATTTCAACGTGCTCTAAAGGATAAGAACAACGGCCGTTTTCGCTTAATGTGGTATCGCAGTAATCCGCAACTCGCTCTTCGTCATGAACAACGTTTTCAACGATAGCGCCAAAGCGGATGGCATCCCAAATAACAGGCTCATTTTTCTGGCTCAAGTCGATGGTCTTGGCGTAACAACCGCCTTCCATATTGAACACAGCATCTTTGGCCCAACCGTGTTCGTCATCACCGATCAAGTAACGTTCTGGATCTGCTGACAAGGTAGTTTTACCGGTACCGGACAAGCCGAAGAACAAACATGTGTCGCCGTCTTTACCAACGTTTGCCGAGCAATGCATAGGCATTACGTCTTTCTCAGGCAGCAAGAAGTTCTGAACCGCAAACATCGACTTCTTCATTTCACCGGCGTACTTAGCGCCCGCTAGCAATACTTTGCGCTGGGCAAAGTTAACAATTACCGCAACATCAGAGTTAACGCCATCACGTGCTGGCTCACAAACAAAGTTAGCCGCGTGAAGAATTTGCCACTCTTCTTTCGATTTTGGGTTGTAATTTTCGGCGCGGATAAACATATTGCGGCCGAATAGATTGTGCCAAGCAGTCTCGGTAGTGACGCTAACAGGCAAATAGTGATTTGGATCTTCGGCTACATGCAAGTGAGATACGAATGAATCAACACCTGTCACGTACTCTTCAACTCGGTTCCACAAAGCATCAAATATTTCAGTCGAGATAGGACGGTTTACAGCGCCCCAATCGATACTATCTGCTGTAGAAGGCTCTTCTACAGTGTAACGATCAGCTGGCGAGCGACCGGTGCGAGCACCAGTTTCAGCAGTAAATGCGCCATTGGCGGCTAATTTACCTTCGCCACGAGCAAGTGCCTGCTCGATTAGCTCAACTGAGCTTAGATCAGTGAAGACGGTCGGTGAATCGTCGATCTGTGTCATTAGGTGTAGTCCTGTAAGCTATTGGCCTTGGTAACCCAGCCCTTATCTTTGTAAGGATCGAAGTAAACCTAAGCGGTCTATAATAAAAAATCGGTAGCCCCCGGCTTCAACCAGCCAAGGGTCGTAAATATAGGCGCGCCATTATGCCAGAAAACCCAATGAGATTCGATCTTATCCTAAGCTTTTTCTATCATTAGATGACCTAGTCACCTCTTTGACGCCTCAAGAGGGGCAGAAATAGCGTAAAGCTAGTGCTCGCAAGGGTTTTAGTGGGTCGTTTCACCACCGGCAGAGAACATTTCAGCAACCTGCTGAGGACCAAATTGATATTTTTGACCGCAGAAATGACAGTCCATAACAATCAAGTCTTGTTCCGATAAAATTCTCTCCAACTCTTCTAAACCCAAAGATTCTAAAGTACCTACACACCGCTCCTCGGAACACGAGCACGCAAATCTGACTGCTTGAGCGTCAAACAAGCGAACTTCCTCTTCGTGAAACAAACGATGCAGTACGATTTCGTGACTTAAACTCAAAAGTTCTTCGTCTTTGATCGTGTCCGCTAGGGCCTCAATAGTCCGCCAATGCTCCTTGTTCGCCTCGGCATCCGCCAATTGTTGGGGCATAGCCTGGAGCATAATGCCGGTCGCTTTTTCGGCATCAACGGCGAACCAAAAGCGCGTCGGCAGCTGCTCTGATTGAGCAAAATAATCCTCCAAGCAGCCCGCTAGGCTAGATCTTTCTAGTGGGACGATACCCTGGTAGCGTTCGCCCTTCTCCGGCTGAATAATAATCGCCAACAAGCCTTTATCACCGAGCAAACTTGAAAACACTTGCTCATCCAATGCTTGAACCGCACCGGCATCTGGTACCTGGGCCACAGCTCGCAAGCCCTGATGATTATTCGACTCAGCCATAATCATTGGCATTGGCCCCTCTCCCCGCGCCTGCAGGGTCACGGTACCTTCGAACTTCAAAGTACCGGCAAGCAAAGAAACCGCGGCCATAAACTCACCCAACAGCTGCATCACCGATTCCGGCAATGCAGTCTCAGCCTCGGCATTATTAGTCCGGACCTGCTGATATGAATCAGCCAAGGTAATAATTTCACCGCGTATATCGGCGCGCTCAAAAAGAAAACGCTGGGTACTATCGTCTGAGGTCAAGGTTGGGGATGACATGATTCAACTCGCTGGTAAGGTTTAGCTGCCTGCTAATATGGGGGCTATTTACGCGGCATCAAGGGGGACACGCATACTCGGTGACGATAGGACTTAATTTTTAACTCGACCGAACTCATAGCGGGGGTGATTTGAACGAGATGCCGCGCAGTTTAGGAGGTTTAGGATATTAAAGCGAAGCCTCTAAAACCGGCGATAGCTGATCCACCGGCTATCGCCCAAGCCTTGATTGGCAAAACGGGCTAGCAAAAGCTCGAGACTACAGCTCAAGCCGCTAAGCCAACCTCATAAACTCGTAAGCGCTTATTTCTGCGCCAAGGGCTCCTCAACCAGATCGCCAACCACAGCGCCTGGCTCAGGCTCAATATTTAAATCTTCTGAATACGGCTTAGTCACTCGATAACGAGCGAGCGTTTCTGCACTAGACGCCTCGGCGTCTTCGCGATTAAGCACAATTTTATAGCCATCTTCATCGGCCAAGGTCAGGAAGTCTTTCTTGTTATTACGCACCTGCTCTACGAATGATTGAAAGTCTTTGATCGGCTCACCGTTTACGGTTTCAAGGATCCAGTTTTTCCAATCGTGATAACCCAAGTTTACATCCGCAGGCAAGACTTTAAGGGCTACGATTAGCTCGGTTTTTTCTGGCAAACGCCACTGGCCCCTCGCGCTTAAAAAATCTACCGGCGCCTTGCTGTGCCAACTGCTACCCCAGCGTTTTATCAAATTCATGTTCAAGGGTACAAATACCACGCCGCCGTAAATAAAATAACTCGGCGGCTGACCAAAACGTTCGGCCTGCACAATGCTGTAATTTCTACTTGAAGCTTTGGCCTTTAACACCAGGTTTTTCTTTTTGCCGTCGCGGCTAATTTTTACCTTGATATCATCACCAACGTGATACTGATCCAAGGCATATTTCAAATTAGTACGTTGATTTTTACGGAACTCAATGGAGCGATCTTCGGCAATATTGTAGTCATCAATTGCCATCAATACGTCGCCGGGCAGCAAGTTGCCATCGGATATGCTGCCATCAAAAACTTTAACAATCAGGGCGCCGTTCTCGTCAGCCGCTAATTTATTAGCGGCGCGCATCGCGGGGCTGTCGAGATCCTGAGTACGCACACCAAGATTTACAAAACCTTGGCGCTCATTATCTTCAGCATCTTTAAGGATGTGTTTCACCACTGATGGAGGAACAAAATAGCCTAGATTCTCAGCCCGTGAGCCGGTATTGGCTTGCATAACCACCCCCACGATTTTACTGCCCGCAATGACTGGCCCGCCACTATTGCCTGGGTTAATTGCGGCATCGATTTGTCCGGCCAATAAATACCCTCCGGCATGGGCGTAAAATTGATGCTCAACTCGCGACAAAACGCCCTGGGTAATACTTAAAGTATTACCACCAAAGGGATAACCAAATACCGAAACTTTTTCGAGTGGCTCGGGTAATTTCCCGACCTTCAAAGGCGTGATTTTTTCAAAAAAACTTTCGTCCTGCACCTTAACAATCGCAAGGTCAGCCTCATGGGAAACAAAATCAACATAGGCCAGGTACTTTTTAGGTTCACCATTTTTTTGAACTTGAAGATAACTGGCGTTCGCAACAACATGGGCATTGGTTAAAATTCTATTGCCATCGATAACCGCACCAGAGCCACTGCCCTGCTGTGGGTTCAACAAACGCCACGGAGTAAAGTAATCGGGCGGTGTAGTTGTACTGTAAATTTTAATGACCGCATTTTTAACTTTTTGGTAGTTCTTGCCTTGTTGCGCTTGAGTCATAGTCGAACACAGCAATAGGCTCATCACCACTGCAGCATTCACTAGGTTCAACCACTTTGATTTACAAACTGTCATCCATTCAACCCTATTGATCATTAATTACTGTTAGCTGTAGAAGCTGTTACCTGTAGAGAGTGCTATTCCTAGAAACCGCTACCTATAAAGAGTATCTATTTCGACAGCTAATTAAACTTTAGTTCCAACTCATCAACAAACTAAGATACATTCAGCGTAGTCAACTATCGCCATGGCACCTATAAAAACCACAGCAAAGCTCAAACCGAGCCCATGCTACCAATATAGCAAACCTTCCACGCCTTAGTAATCTGCATCTTTAAAGCGATGTATCTGGCGCCGCTGCTTTTTATTCGGCCGAGTCTCCGGGCTCGGATCAAGGCCCCTAATAATCTTGCGTTGCTGGGCAGCTTTTTCTCGCGCCTCAATGCTTTCTGGGGTTTCTCGATACAAGGCCTCAGCAACAGGTGCCGGACCACGGCGCTCAGAAAGCCCTACAACCTCGATGACCTTTTCATCCAAGCTCTGGCGAATTATTAATAACTGCCCAACTGATATTTCTTTGCTGGGCTTCACCTTTTTTCCATCGGCGTGTACTTTTCCACCCTCAATAGCAGCTTTCGATAAGCCGCGAGTTTTAAAAAACCGAGCTGCCCACAACCACTTATCTATTCTTACTTTTTCCAATCCAATTTAACCTTAGTCTCTTGTACTCAATTCACCGACTTAGAAAGCTGGCATGATCTCATCAAAATGGTCGATCGCGGGGTACTCACTCACCCGCCGCTCTTGTTGGCTATCTGGCTGATGCACACACAATAAATGAGCAATACCATACTGCTTCGCACTGTCTAAAATCCTCACGGTATCATCAATAAACAATGTCCGAGCGGGGTCAAAGTTCTCCTGCAGCTGCAAGCTGTGCCAAAACGCCTGCTGCTCTTTAGGCTGGCGATATTCATGGGATGAAATCACTACATCTAGCCATTGGTCTATCGAGGTGATGTCCAGCTTTAAAGACAAACTCTTCGGATGCGCATTGGTAATCAGGACCAAGCGTTTATTAAGTGCCCTGAGCCTCTGTAAAAATTCTATAGCAAAGGGGCGTGTGGCGATCTTGTCTTTGACTTCAGCCTTTAGCGCGGCAATGTCCACTCCCATTGATTCACTCCAGTGATCAACGCAGTACCATTCCAACTTACCCTCATATCGCTTCAGGTGTTCATGCAATTTAGCTTGGGCCTCCTCCATGGAGACACCATGGGTTTCAACATAACGGCGGGGCAGATGCTTAAGCCAGAAATAGGTATCAAAATGAAGATCTAAAAGCGTACCGTCCATATCCAACAATACGGTATCGATCTGCGACCAATCACAAATGGGCTTGTTCAAATTTCATCCTTTTACTCAATATCTAAATTGAGATTCATTATTAAAGGCAGCGTTAAGTCATTATTTAACTGCCGCTCACTGGCAACACAGAGTATCATAAATCCCCTATTCAACTGTAATGAAGGGCTGCCACCGTGACCAACGAGATCCAACTCCACACCCTACTAGAGCCATTGCGCTTGCTATGCGAAGAAGCCGGCGAAGCTATACTCGAGGTGTACCGACAAGATATCGAAGTTGAAACTAAGAGTGATAACTCGCCCGTCACTCAGGCAGATTTAGCCGCCCACAATATTATTGTTGCCCGCCTGGCCCAACTCACCCCCGACATCCCCATTATTTCTGAAGAGGGGGAAATCCCCAACTTCAAAGAGCGCCAGCAATGGGCCCGCTACTGGTTGATTGACCCTCTTGACGGTACCAAAGAATTTATTAACCGCAATGATGAATTTACCGTCAATATCGCGCTCATCCAGAATAACAAAGCCGTTCTCGGTCTAGTCTACGCTCCGGTATTGGGTATTTGTTATACCGGGGATCAACTCAGCCCCGAGCCCAAAGCCTTTAAGTGGCAGAACAACATCCCCCAGCAGATTCATTGCCAAGCTATCAACCAGCAGCAGGTTTTAAAAGTTGTTGGTAGCCGTCGTCATGGCGCCGAAGCGCTCGATCAACTCTTAAGCCGGCTCGGCGAGACCTTTGCGGGTACCGAACTTGATTCAATGGGCAGTTCTTTAAAGCTGTGTTTAATCGCCGAGGGCCGCGCCGACATATACCCACGATTGGCACCAACCTGCGAGTGGGATACCGCTGCAGCACAAGCCGTTGTTGAAGCCGCCGGCGGGCAAGTCTTAAATCCTCAGTTCGAGACTCTATCCTACGGGCACAAAGATGAACTGCTCAACCCCTTTTTCTATGTCGTCGGTGACCCGAGCATCAGCTGGGCAAGCCTGCTGTAAATGACTCGCGCTGGTGATTTCACCACAAATAAGGCCCCTGTCAGCCCAAAGCCGAGAGCTTAATGTATAAAATTGAGTTCCATGCCCCCTAAACCGTCTGTTTAATAGCAACACGGTTTACAGGCGAAGCTCCAAAATTTCGTCTCCAGACGCTCCATTACAATTAACGCCTGCAATGTTAAAGCGGGCCATAATGAAGACTAAGACCATGAAAAAAACCCATCTCGCCCTCGCACTATCTGCAGTCATCGCCCTAAGCGCCTGCAGCAAACAAGATGCTAGTACGGCCGACGCTAGCAAGCCTGCCGCCGCCACTGATGCCAGCACGCCAAGCACAACAAACAGCCAACAACTGCAAAACCAAATCGATAGCAACACCACGGCGTTTTTCAAAGCTCGCCCACAGCTAGCAACTCAGGTTGGCCTAGATGAGAAAGCCGCCGGCCAATACTTTGCCAACAAAATGGACGACTTATCTCTTGAAGCTGAGACTAAGCTACGCGCAACAATGTCTGCTGCTGCCAAAAAAATTAGCCAACAGACTGTCAGCGACGATGGCATCAACTTAGACAACCAACGTGTTACGGCTAACTTGTTCAACTACTATGCTGGCGTTGATGGTTTTGAGCAGGGTTATATTGATACCTGGATGGGACACAGTCCATTTATCGTTAACCAAATTAACGGCCCATTGATCGATGGTCCTGCCACGCTGCAGAACGCCCAGCAAATCAAAAACAAAAAAGATGCCGACGATTACCTTGCCCGACTGCTTGCCTTCGAAACGTATATCAACAATGTTAATTCCAAACTTGAAAGCGATTCAGCCAGCGGCTGGATAATGCCAAAAGCACTCATCAAAAGCACCTTGAACTTTCTTGACGGCTACACCACTGGGCCTGCAGGCGAACATACCTTGGTCAGCAGTTTAAAGACCAAGCTTGATAAAATCACCGAGCTTAGCGACGAAGACAAAAATCTAATTATCGAGCAAGCCACCCAAAATGTTGCCAAACATGTTTACCCTGGCTACAAAAAAGTTGCCGATACTTTACGTCGCTATGAAGATAAGGCCCCGGCTGAAGACGGTATTTGGGCTCAGCCCAATGGTGACAAATTTTACCTAGAAATGGTCAAGCGTTTGGGTGACACCCAAATGACACCACAAGAGGTTCACGACAAGGGTCTTGCCGAAGTTGAACGCATTAGTGCTGAAATGGATACTATTCTGAAGGCCGAAGGCTATAACGACGGTACCGTAGGCGAGCGCATGATTGGCTTGACTGACGAAGCTCGTTTTATCTATGACGACTCCGATGAAGGTCGCGCAAAATTATTGTCTGACTTAAACGGCATGATCGAAGATATCAACCTGCGTATGCCGGAGCAGTTCGCAACCACACCACCCTACCCGGTGGAAGTTCGTCGGATTCCCGAAGCAACAGAAGATGGTGAAGCTGGCGGTCGTTATACTGCACCAACACTTGACGGTAGCGTCCCTGGTATTTATTGGATTAACCTACGGGATATGAAAGCGGTACCTAGTTTCGACTTACCGACTCTGACTTATCACGAAGCCAACCCTGGCCACCATTGGCAGATCGCCCTTAATTTGGCACAAGATTCGCTGCCGATCATCCGCCGCGTAGCCTCTTACAACGCTTACTCAGAAGGTTGGGCTTTGTATTCCGAACGCGTAGCTTGGGAAATGGGCGTTTACAAAGATGCGCCATTTAGTGATCTCGGACGCCTTAAAGCTGAGATTTTCCGCGCGGTACGTTTGGTTGTAGACACCGGAATGCATTATAAAAAATGGACCCGTGAGCAAGCCATTCAATACATGACCGAGAACACCGGCATGGGCGAAACTGAAACAACGGCTGAAATAGAGCGTTATATGGCCTGGCCTGGTCAGGCACTTGGCTACAAACTCGGCATGATCACCTTTTTAGAATTACGTGATCACGCCAAGCAAGCATTGGGTGAAAAGTTCGACATAAAAGAATTCCATGACGTGATTCTTTTAAGCGGCGCCATGCCCATGAGTGTGGTTGAGATGAAAATCAACGATTGGATCGCAAGTAAAGGCTAATGCCTGCTTGATGAGCCTTCATGTCGTTGATGTGAAGGCTATTAATTGATGTAAAAAAAGGCGACAAGTCATAACTTGCCGCCTTTTTTATTAGAACGATTTTCAGTTCCGATATTATTCCTCGTCGCGATTTCTCAAGAACCACTACCGTTTAGTATTTCCTTATATATTTCTTCAGATGCTTCTTTAAAGGCTCTATTGAGAAATTTTTCAAGCAACCAATCAACGTTGTAATTTTATTTTAACAAGGCGTATGCGGTCACCACATTCAAGGCCAAGAAAATCGCACCCACAACAATTTTAGCCCAAAGCTTTTCTAAGCTGCCAAACCTTATCAAAAAGACCCCCGCCAAAGCATATAACACCAGCTCAATAATTAGCTTTAACTCTAGCTGCACCCGATACTGAC
>Ga0105357_10000959_pt1 | contig 15490 bp, 8 predicted proteins | sample GOMGulsemesocosm_4_FD_83660 | JGI IMG/M metagenome (GOLD analysis project Ga0105357, IMG submission 83660) | Methane-oxidizing microbial communities from mesocosms in the Gulf of Mexico - GOM15B Gulf of Mexico | ecosystem: Environmental > Aquatic > Marine > Cold seeps | place: USA: Gulf of...
CCCCAGGTGAACTCAGTTTAGATCAGAGTAGTTACAGTGTTCAGGAGGGCGAGCAAGTCACTGCGACGGTGACTCGTATAAATGGTAGTTATGGCGTAATTAGTGTTGATTATGCGACAGCTAATGGAACGGCATTATCCGGCAGTGATTACACCGCAGTTTCTGGTACTTTGAGCTGGGCGGATGGGGAGTCAGGTAGTAAAACTATTATACTTAGGGCATTAAGTGATGTCGGAATAGAAGAGAATGAATTATTTACCTTATCTTTATTTCCTATAGGTGGTGAAGTTGTAGCGACAATAACTATAGGCAATATGACAAAAGCTTTGAGTGAAATTGAGAACTTAACCCCGGAGCAAAAGACTATTGCGAAGACATTTGATGATATGTGTGCTGAGGCTGTTGGTGATTTGTCGCATAGGTGTCAGGGAATTTATAATGCTGATTTATCTGATGACCAATTAAAATTAATTATTGATGCAATTAACCCTACTCAGATTGCGGCCCAAGGTACCGTGGCAATTGACTTTGGGTTTCAGCAATTACAAACACTTCACAATCGAATAGTTAGCTTAAAAAGTGGCAAAGAGAATAGAATTTCTTTGTCTAGTTTTAGTGTTAATTCTTTCGGAGAGGCAATCCCGGTTGGCAAGATTGCCCAGGCTTTAATTTACAATGCCTTAGATGATGGGGAGGTACTGCGTGACAGCCCTCTAGGTGTATTTATAAAAGGTCAAGTCAATATTGGTAATAAAGACTCTACTAACCTTGAGAAGGGTTTTGATGTCGATGTTAAAAGCATTACCTTAGGTTTTGATTATCAAATAACTGATGCATTGATATTAGGTGTGGCTGGTGGTTATGCCCATAGTAAAACAGATTTTGATAGTAATGGTGGCAATATGAAGGCTAACTCTGGAGATTTTTCTCTGTATGGTAGCTATTTTTTACCCAAAGATTTTTATGTCGACGGGATTTTTAGTTATGCTATTAATGCATATGATAATACTCGCGCTATTGTTTATGATAATTTTCAAACCTCTGCAACTAGTAGTCCTTTTGGTGATCAGTATGGGATTAGTCTGAGCTTTGGTAAAGACTTTTATATTGATAGTTTTTTCCTGAGTCCCTATGTGCGTATAGAGTATTTAGCAATAGGTGTGGATGAATATACAGAAAAAGGTGGTGATGGCCTTGGGCTAAGAGTTGCTGAGCAGTCACTCTCTTCGGTAACTAGTACTTTAGGTGGGCAACTTAGTCATACATTTAGTATGCCTTGGGGCATAATTTCACCAGGAATGCGATTTGAATGGCAGCATCAATACAGGAATGGACAGCGTAATATTTATGCGCAATTTATTGAAGCACCAGCAGGAACTGGCAGTTTTTCAATTAGAACAGATGATCCTGATCGTGACTATTACAATTTAGAAGCTTCTTTAGCTATGACATTACCTAAAGGGCGCTCAGCCTACTTAAGATATGAAACGCGCCTTGGTCAGAGTGATGTAATCAACCATACCATAGAGCTGTTTGTCAGGATGCAGTTTTAATTTGAGTGTCGAGGAGGTATTGATTCTTCTTTTGGACGGCGATTTTTAAATTTAATACATAAACTTCTGCTTTTAGTCGGGAGTATATTTTGAACGTTTTATATTGAGGGCTAATGATGTTTAGCGATAAAAGATCAATGTTTTCTTTGGTTAAGATAATAAATAAAAAGTACATTATTTTTTATTTATTATTATTGCTCGGTTGTCAGCCACGATTAGTTGATGAAGCGGGAAATCTAAAATCTACTGAAGGGTATAGTGCGGAGCAAACAAATAAGCTTTTTGTAGTTGATTGTTTGTTACCGGGACAAATTCGCAGGTTGGGTAGTCAAATGACGTATTTAACTGCAAGGCGGCCTGTTAAAACTACTGCAGGAGATTGTGAGATTCGTGGTGGCGAGTATGTTGCTTATGATCGAGCTAATTATGCTTCTGCATTAAGAGTTTGGGTGCCTCAAGCCAAGAAAGGGAATGTTGAGGCTCAAGTGATGTTAGGTGAGATTTATGAAAAAGGCTTAGGCGGTTTAGCGGACCCTCAGTTAGCTGCGAGATGGTATAGAAAAGCGGCTGAACAAGGAAGTTCCAGAGCACAAATAAACCTAGGTAATTTGTATGAAAAAGGCTTGGGGGTTAAGAAAAGTTTACCTGAAGCATTAAATTGGTATAGAAAGGCTTCTGGGCTTGAAAATAGTGATTTAGAGTTTGCCGCGGTGACAGAAGCGAATGTTGCGGCAAGCTATGAAACAGAGTTACAGAAATTACGCAAAGAGTCTGAGTCTTATAAACAACAGACTAATAGATTGAGCCAGCAGTTAGATAGAACGCGTCAAAATTACACGGCACAACAGAAAAAATTAACCTTTATTAAGAAACAGTTAGAGAGTTCTAAGCAAAGACTGAATCAGGAAAAAAGCAAAAAAGATGTTAATCAAGAGTTAATACGAAAGCTAGAAGAAAACTTGCAAAGCAATAAAAGTTCTTTGAAAAATCAAAAAACTGAGTTGGCCAAAATGCAAAGTACGTTGCAAAGGGAAAGCCAAGACTCAGTTTCTTCATATAAGTTGCAATTGGAGAATTTGCAAGGCCAATTGGAAATAAAAGAAAATGAATACCATGATGCATTTATTCGTATTAAAAGCGAAATGAAGCAGATTGAAAATAAGTCGAAGATTGCGGTATCTACCCAAGATAAATTGGCTGTTGAGCAGTTACGTGGCAAATTACAAGCTGAAAAATCTGATTTGCTGGCATTGGGAAAACAGATAAAACAGCTTAAAACGAGTATTGCGGAAGATCGTAAAATTATCGCTAGTTTAGGGGGGGAAGGACAAGAACCCATTTCGTTGGCGCAAGCTGGAATAGAAATTATTGATCCGCCTATGATTTTGACGCGAGGGGCACCGAGTTATCAATTAAGATCAATTAGCCCACGTAAAAAGATTATTGGTAAAGTGTTAGCCGCGAGAAATTTACAATCCTTGACCATTAATGGCGAGTTAACTGAGGTCGATAAGGAGGGCATATTTCAGTCGCAGATAGATATTCGTAATGAACTTAATCCGGTTGAAATTATTGCCACTTATAAAAAAGGTAAGCCTGGGACATTAAGTTTTAATTTGTTGGCAAAAGACTTAGGTTTTCAGGCTGTTGATAAAAACCGTCCCGCGATAGCGACCGCTAAAACCTACCCCTCTATCAATTTTGGACGTTTTTATGCGCTCATAATTGGCAACCAAGATTATCAGCAGTTACCTACCTTGCAAACGTCTATGAATGATGCTAGAGCAGTAGATGAGGTTTTACGTACACGGTATGGTTATAAAACGACTTTGCTGATTAATGCGAATAGGCATCAAGTGATGACTGCGTTTAACGACTTACGTAAAATGCTGACTGAAGAAGATAACTTGCTAATATATTATGCCGGACACGGTGAACTTAATAAATCCGATGAAAGTGCCTATTGGCTACCTACCGATGCTGAGTTAAATAATTCGGCGAATTGGTTGTCTAGTCATAGTTTGACTCAGTTTTTAAATATTATTGAAGCTAAGCATATATTAGTGATTGCTGATTCTTGTTATTCAGGCGCAATGACGCAAACGTCAATTGCTCGATTACCGGCTCAAATGGCAGATGAGAAGCGTAAAAAATGGTTGGAATTTATGGTTAAACGTAAAGCGCGTACTGTTATGACTTCAGGGGGAGTGAAGCCGGTCTTAGATAGCGGTGGTGGTGAACATTCAGTTTTTGCTAATGCGCTTTTAAAAACATTAACGCAAAATAGAGGCTTAATGGAAGATTATGAATTGTTTAGGAAAATATCTGGTAATGTTAAAAACAAGGCTTCTTTAATGGGTTTTCAGCAAGAACCTCAATATTCTTCAATGTCGCATGCTGGACATGAAGGTAGCCCTTTCTTTTTTGTGCCTTCAGCAAATTAATTTAATGCGGATTTTTAATGAGTTACTCAGACGATAATGTTGAAAATGATGTGACGTTGATTGGATCAGTGCTCACGCATTCGGACGATGCAACGGTGATTGGTGTTGTGGGGAATAATGATGAGACGGTTATTACTCAAGTTACAGCTGTTGATCGCCACCAAGGTTTAAGTGAAAGTTTGCGTGTTGGATCGATACTGCAGAATCGGTTTGTACTGAAGGAAATTATGGGTAGTGGGGGTATGGGTACGGTATTTCGTGCTACAGATCTACGCCGAGAAGAAGCTCAAGATCACCAGCCTGATGTTGCTATCAAAGTATTAAATGATGAGTTCAGAGAAGATCCTGAGCTATTTATTGCCTTACAGAGAGAAACTAAAAAAACACAGCTACTTGCACACCCCAATATTGTGACTGTTTATGATTTTGATCGGGATGGCAATAACGTTTTTATGGTGATGGAGTTACTTGAAGGTAAATCTCTTTCTCAATTTATTAGGGAGGATGCTGCTCAGGGAATCCCCTTTAAGGAATCTTGGCATATTATTAAAGGCCTGGCATTAGCGCTGGCTTATGCACATAAAAAAAATATCATTCACTCTGACTTTAAACCAGGCAATGTATTTATAACTTCTGATGGCGAAATAAAAGTGCTTGATTTTGGTATCGCCTGCGCCGCTGTAAGGTCAGATTTGCATAAGGAAGATACGATTTTTAATGCACGTGATTTAGGTGCATTAACCCCAGCTTATGCTAGTCTTGAGATGTTGCAAGGTAAAGATCCTGCTCCAGCTGATGATGTTTATGCGTTAGCGTGTGTTTGTTATGAAATTCTTGGCGGTAAGCACCCTTACGGAAAGCTTTCTGCGCAAAAGGCGTTAGAGGTTAACTTAGGAGTGCCTATTCTTAGTTCATTGGATAGGAGGACGCGTTTGGCTTTAAGTCATGCACTGGCTTTAAAGTGTGAACAGCGTACGGTCAGTGTTAGTGATTTTCTTAATGAAATTGAGCCTAAATCAGTTTGGCCGAAAATATTAGCTGCAACGGCTTTAATCGCCACTTTGGGAGTCGCGAGCAGCTATTACTACGTCTTTAATGAGCTGACTTTAGTGGATGAGGATATTATTGAATTATCCAAAGAGCAGCACTTAGCCGTTAAAGATTTTTTGGAATTGGCTCAGATTCATTTTGAGGTTGGCTATTTAGTGGCGCCATCGGGTAGTAATGCTCTGTGGGCATATAAACAGGTTTTAGATATAGACCCTTATAATCAGGATGCCCAGAAAGGACTGCAGAAAATTGCTGAGTTGGTTGAACAGCAAGCATCAGATCTTTACGATGTAGGAGATTATAAAGCGAGTTTGGCAAAAATTGAGGAAGGTTTAGAAGCGGTGCCGCGCCAAGATCAATTACTCGATTTAAAAGACCGAATTTTGCAATCGGGAAGACTGGACTGATCGCCGGTTTTAAGATGTCATTGGCGTTTAATGCATTCTGCCAATGACGTTTTACATGATATTCAGTTAGTCAGACTTAGGCGAAGTTTTAATAATAATAGTAGATTTTCCTAATTCAATTTTAAAAGCTTGTAAATTGAATTGGTCAATTGCCAAAAAAGATTTCCACTGCGCGTTATCTAAATCCCTAAATGCACCTAAAACAGCAATGTATTTACTATCAGGGTTAATGTTCAAAGTTTTAATACTTGATTCACTAGGCTTTATTTCTAGTTCTTCACGGAATTTTAAGTCTTTTGCTAGTAAACTTTGATCGTTTTCATACAAAGCAAAAAAGTCACTGTTATTGAAAGTGTCAATATGAGTTAATTGATAAATTCGCAGCACAATGGGGGATGCCCTGTTGTCAATATCTGGATTAAGGTGTTCAGAGGCACTGATACTTAAACTTGTAGCTAACTCATTCGTACCTCTAGAAAGGGAACACCCAGAGAACATAAAGAGATAGCATATAGGTACAATAAGTTTTAAAATGAAATAAGAGTGTTTCACTATTTAAGCCTTTTGATATGAATGGAGTGGGTTTTATAGCAGAGTTTGTGTTTTATAACAATTGCTTAGTGATTAAGATTTACAGTTATAGGTTGTTATTAATCAGAGTTAAGATCTATAAATTTAAAGTTTCTTGTATTCATAAGTTAAAAGTCCTTTTGTACCTATCTTCAGAAGAAAATTATTATGCCCCTAACATTAAAAATTATATCCTACAATGATCAGCCTTATGCCGAAGGTCAGGATGTTATTATCAATGAGCAAGTTGCAACGATTGGGCGTTCGGATACGAATACGGTAGTTTTGCCTGATGATGAAAAAATTATTTCAAGAAAGCATGCAACAATTACATGTGATAATCAACAGTACACCCTCACTGATAGTAGTTTAGCCGGAACATTTGTTAATAGTTCGGGAGAGCTTGTTAATAATGCGAGCGTATCGTTAGTTGATGGCATGCAAATTAGAATTGGTAAATATACGCTTGCTATGACGATTGCTGATCAAGCTCCTTTCGTCACGCCTGAGATTTCAGCTAACCCCTTTGCTAATGATGACATCATAACAACGCAAGATGAAGGGAATCATTTATTAGATACAATAGGTAATAATTTAAGCTCTGGATTTCCAAGTGAAGATATTCAGCAGCCAGATGCAGGGAATTTATTAATTGGTCTGGGAAATGACTTATTCAATCAGCCTGAACCTCAAAGTCCTTTTGAAGATAATAGCTTATTACAGCCTGTAGCGACTATTGATAAGCGGGAAGAGAATGGCTTAATGTCTGAAAATTTCTCTTCATTGAGTGATAGTTATATTCCAGCAGATCCTTTGCCGTCATCTCCTCAAGCGGCACATGAGGAAATTCCTGAAGATTTTGATTTCGAAGATTTTTTTAAACCCGAAGGAGAGTCTAATAGCGTTCCTGTAGAACCAGACTTGTTGGCTACCCCAGCATTAAATTCTGTCCCACTAAATGTAGCATCACCGCAAGTTGATATTAGCGTAGCTAATTTAGATTCAGCGCCTTTAGTACAGCCAAGTAGTGCAACAATAGTCAATACAGATGGTCAATTACTTAAGGCGTTTTTACAAGGGGCGCAAATTGCTAATAAAGACATAGATTTTACTAATCCAGTGGAAAAAATGACGCGAATTGGCACTATGTTTAGGCAGTTCGTAGAAAGTACGGTTAATGTCATGAGGAGTCGGGCTGAGTTTAAGAGCCTTTTTAGAGTTAGCGTAACAACTATAAAAAAAGCAAATAATAATCCACTTAAATTTGCAGTGACTACAGATGAAGCTTTAAAACATTTGATTAGTGATGGGCAAGGTGGATTTAAAGGTTCTGTTGAATCGATTGATGAGGGGTTTAGTGATCTCTTAAATCATCAGTTAGCTATGCAAGCAGGCATTCAGGCTTCTCTGGCTGAAATATTAAGACAATTTGATCCTGCAACGATTGAAAAACAGTATAGTGAAGGGCTGATTTTGCAGAAAAAATCTAAATGTTGGGAAAAATATAATCGGGTGCATGCCGATTTATCTGAAACAGCGGTAGATGAATTTTTTGGAGATGCTTTTTCTGCTGCCTATGAGCTGCAAATGAGAGCATTAAAGAAATAATATGGTTACAGCATCTGCTTGATTCGATAGTAGGGCAGAGAAAAATATCTTTGTTTTTTAAATAATTAAAGTTGAGTAAAAAGTGTTATGGCAGATAATAATCGAGTAATTTGGTCGGAGGGTATGTTTTTACGGCCACAACATTTTCAGCAAAATGATCGCTATATAGAGTCGCTTATTAGTGGGCATACTAATGGGGTGCAGGCTTACCATTGGGGTGTTTCTAATTTAAAAATAGATATGCGTTTACTCGCTATGGGGCAGTTTGCTCTCTCTGAATGTGTTGGCATTTTTCAGGATGGTGTGCCTTTTGATTTGCCCGAACATGATGCTTTACCTGCCCCGATTAATATTCCGCAAGATATACAAAACTGTATCGTGTACTTATCATTGCCAGCTCGATTGCAAGGGTCGATAGAGATTGATAGTGACGAAAAACCCAATAATTTAGCTAGGTACCATGCAGTAGAAGCCGAAGTTAAAGATCATAATACCAATTCAAACGAAGTATCGCCTATTGTTATTGGTAAACTGCAAACTCGCTTAATGTTAGAGCCTCAAGAGCGAGCGGGTTATATTTGCATTGGTGTAGCGCGCATTATTGAGTCACGTAGTGATAAAAATATTTTATTGGATGATGAGTACCTTCCTCCACTGCTTAATTGCTTGGCTATCCCGCGCGCGCGAAATTATATTAAAGAAATTTATGGCTTGTTGCATACGCGTGGAGAAGCTTTAGCGGGGCGAGTTTCAGAGTCAGGTCGAGGGGGGGCAGCAGAAATATCGGATTTTTTACTATTACAAGTGGTTAATAGATTAGAACCTTTATTTGAGCATTTACAGCATTTACCTACTTTACATCCTACTGATTTTTATCGTATTGCTCTTCAAACGGCAGGGGAATTATCCACGTTTACTAAAAAAAATAAACGTCCTGTTAGTTTACCTGAGTACAATCATGAGGATCTGCATCAGACATTTTCCTATGTTATGGAAGAAATTCGTGACTGTTTGAGTATGGTACTCGAGCAGAATGCTATTTCAATTCCATTAACTCCGCCTAAATATGGCACGCGCGCAGCAAAAATACCGGATAAAAATTTACTAAAAGATGCTTTTTTTGTGTTAGCGGTTAATGCGCAGGTTCCTTCTGAACAATTGCGTAGCGGTTTTCCTGGACAAGTTAAAATCGGTCCGGTAGAGCAAATCCAACAATTAGTCAGATCGGCATTACCTGGAATTACTGTTAATTCACTTCCTGTAGCGCCGAGACAAATTCCTTACCACGCGGGATTTTCATATTTTGAATTAAACAAACAAGGCGACCTTTGGAAACAAATGCACCAATCTGGCGGTTTTGCTATTCATATAGCAGGTGATCTTCCTGGTTTGGAAATCGAATTTTGGGCAATAAAAAACGGGTGATAATGTGAGTCAAGACGATCCCTTTGGTAATTATTTAGACGAAGATAAAACGGTCATAAAGCCCTCCCCAGGAAGGCGGCGCCAGCAGACAGCTAATACTTCTCAGGCGCAGCCAATTATTCAAGAGGCTAATGAGCCGGTTGCAAATAATCAGCCGCTAAATTTACATTCTGATAATAATGCGCTTGTCGGCAGTGCCTTGCCTTTATTATCTTTAGTGACTCAGCTACGTAACTTAGCCTCTCATGCAGATGTTCCTGGATTAAGAAATGCGATTATTAATGAAATAAAAACGTTTGATAATAAAGCCAAGGAAGCTGGTGCTTCCGCTGATCAAGTACAAACCGCACGTTATGCTTTATGTGCATTGCTGGATGAAGTTGTACTCAATACGCCGTGGGGGTGCAGTAGTGTATGGAGTACTCAGGGAATGCTGATTACTTTTCATAAGGAATCTTGGGGCGGTGAAAAAGTATTTCAGGTGTTAAATAATATTATTTCCCAGCCTGGAACCTACTTTAATTTATTGGAGCTTTTTTACTATTGCCTGAGTCTAGGGTTTGAAGGAAAGTATAAAGTACAGGAACAGGGGCTGAATAAATTAAATGATATTAGGGAGAACCTTTATCGCGTTATTGATCGTCAAAAAGGAGAATATGAGCGTGACTTGTCAAGGCATTGGAAAGGCATAACAGATCAACGTAATGCTTTATCTCGCTACCTTCCTTTATGGGTGGTAGCAGCCGTTACTGCAGTCATTTTAATGCTTATTTTTATAGGTTTTTTGTATGCAATAAATTATAGTGCGGGTGCTGAAATTTCTCAGCAATATCAAATTAGAGATGCTTTAAGCGTTAAACCTGCAGAAACCAAGAAGGTTTCGCTTAATGCGGCGGTAGAAATAGAACTAGAACCAGTAATAGATAAAATAAGACAGTTTTTAGCGCAAGAAATTGCCCAGAAACAAGTCGCTGTACTTGAAAATAATGGTCAGTCAACTATTCGTATTTTAGCAAAAAACTTTTTTTCCTCAGGTAGTACTAAGATACAAAAGAAATACTTAGCTTTGATGGATAAAATCAGTCAGGCGCTAGAGGCGGTTAATAGTCAAATTACAGTTGTGGGGCATACCGATAATGTTCCTATTTTTACGGTTCGATTTCCCTCTAATTGGGTGTTATCACAAGATAGGGCGCAAGCAGTTGCTAATATATTGCTACAAAATAAGCATCATGTTGGTAGAGTGAGCGCTGAAGGTCGTGCAGATACACAAAGGTTGGTTACTAATGATTCGGTAGAGCATCGTGCGATGAATCGCCGTGTCGAAATTAATTTTTAAGGATCGAATGTGAGTAAAATAATTAACATCTTTAAAAACAAATGGTTTATTCAATTTCTCGGTGTTACAGCGCTGTGTTTATTGATATGGTTTGTCGGTCCTTTGATTGCAATTGCAAATAATGCGCTATTGGAGTCAGAGACTGTACGCGCTATTAGTATTTTAGTGATTATATTTCTTTGGGTCGCCATCGCTTTGTTTTCACAAATAAAAGCAAGCCGCGCTAATGCTCAAATGGTTGATGATCTAGCGGGGGCAGATACAAATGAGCAAACTGCAACGCACCTTAATACAGACCAAGAAGTTGACGAATTAAAAAATAATTTTGATTCCGCTTTAGCAACCTTAAAGCAGAGTGGCAATAAAACCAGTCAAGGTAAACACTATTTATACGATTTACCTTGGTATGTCATTATCGGTCCACCAGGCTCGGGAAAAACCACCGCTTTAATTAACTCTGGATTGGAATTTCCTTTAGCTGATCGCTTTGGTAAAAATGCAGTGCAAGGTGTAGGCGGTACGCGAAATTGTGATTGGTGGTTTACTGATCAGGCCGTTATGTTGGATACGGCGGGGCGGTATACGACACAAGATAGTCATGAACAAATCGACAAGGCAGCTTGGTTAGGCTTTCTAGATTTATTAAAGAAACATAGGCCGAGACGTCCGTTAAATGGTGTTTTAGTTGCCATGAGTTTCTCAGATTTATTACGTCTAACAGAAGAAGAACGTAGTTTACATGCAAAAGCAATTAGGCAACGTATTGAAGAGTTGACTGAGCGTACCGGGGTACGTATTCCTATTTACATGTTGTTTACTAAAACAGATTTGATTGCTGGTTTTACTGATTTTTTTGCTGATTTTGGTAAAGAAGAGCGCGAGCAAGTCTGGGGAGTTACCTTTCCTGAACAGCAGGAAGGTATCGCTGATCATATGGGGCAAATCAGTCAAGAATATGATGAATTGTTAAGCTCATTAAATCAACGCTTGAATGCGCGTATGCAAGGCGAGCGTGATTTAACGCGACGTAATTTGATTTTTGGCTTTCCAGCACGCGTCTCGATGCTTAAAGAGCCAATGATCCGATTTTTGGAGGAGTGTTTTGCGGCTAATCGTTATCAGAGCGCGCCTTTATTACGTGGAGTTTATTTAACCAGCGGTACTCAAGAGGGAACGCCCATTGATCGTTTAATGGGCGTGCTTGCTAATACGTTTAAACTAGATCGTCCTGTACTACCTATTTTTAGTGGTAAAGGAAAAAGCTATTTTATTACACGTTTATTAAAAGAAGTTATTTTTGCTGAATCTGAATTAGTCGGGTTAAATAAAAAAGTTGAGGCTAGACGTACACTGTTGCAACGCGTCTTTTACACTTCAGCACTGGTTTTAACGCTGTTATGTTCCGGGCTTTGGATTAATAGCTATTGGCAGAATGAACAACTATTAACCCAGTATGCTGAAAAAACAGCTATTTATAATGCTTTAGTTAAGCAGAATAATGAATCTACTGATTTCCTTAATTTACTACATAAAATGGATGCTTTACGTGCTGTACGTGAAGTTTATCCAGCAGATAATATTCCTTGGACTTTGCGTTTTGGTTTATATCAAGGATATGAGCTCAGAGCGTTAGCAGAGGCGAATTATGAAAAGCAGTTAAAAATACATTTTTTACCCCTGATAAAAAATAACTTAGAGCGACGTATGCTCAGTGAGGAAGCAAATAATAGCGAAGTGCTTTATCAGTTATTACGCGTTTATCTAATGCTAGGTGATCCTGAGAAAGCGAATATTGATATTATTAACCCTTGGGTAAAAGTAGATATTGCTAATCGATTTCCCCTTGATGTTCAACAGCAATTAATGCAACATCTTAACGCCTTACTTAAGCTTACTTTACCCGCTCAGCAAATGGATGAGGCTCTAATACAGGAAGTTAGAAAAATTCTAACAGCGATTCCGATAGCGCAGCAGGTTTATATGCGTATTAAGGCAGATGCTTTACAGAGTCATGAAGATGATTTTGTTTTAAGTCGCGAATTAGGTGGAGTCGCTGAAAGAGTCTTTACCGCTGCGAATGGGTCATTAGATAGCGTGGTTATTCCAGGGCTATTTACCTACCAAGGTTTTCATCAGGTTTTTCTTAATGAAAGTAAAGATATTGCCAAACAAGCGGTAGAACAAAGATGGGTGTTAGGTGCTGATAGTTTTGCAGGGGGTAAAAACTTGGGGCAATTAGAGGGCAAATTATTTAAGTATTACTATGCGGATTATATTAAGCGCTGGGATGATTTATTAGCTAATGTAACGATAAGAATCCCTGAGAATATTCATCAATCAGTTGAAATACTTGAAATTGTTTCCGCTTATGATTCGCCTTTGCGGAAACTTTTTCAAGCAGTAGCAAGAGAAACGTCTTTAACGCGAGTGCCTAATGACACAAATGTATTAGATAAATTAAAAGCAGACGCTGAAACGGTTAATGCGAATGCAAGAATGCAGAAATTACTCAATACAGCGAAAAGCATGAGCGCTGAGTCGAGTTTGATTGATAAAACGGGAAAAGGTGTTGAGCAACATTTTGCTAAGTTAAATGAGCAGGTAACCAAAGGAGCGGCTGGAAGTGCACCTATCGACCAAATTATTGCTGATTTAAGTAGTTTGTATGGGACTATGGCTGACCTTGGAAGTACTTCTGATAGTGGTTCGTTGGCTGTTGATATGGCAAAACAAGGGTCGGGCGGTGGACAGCTTATTGCAAAAATGCAACGCCAGTCAGCACGCTTACCCGAACCAATGAAGACATTGGTTAAAGACTTAGCGTCTGGTAATCAAGGTTTAATTATGGGCGGCGTAAGGAATCAACTTAACCGGACATTACAAACTGAAGTGAGTTTATTGTGTAAATCGAGTATTCAAGGGCGCTATCCTTTCGCAAAAAATAGCCGCACTGGCGTGACGTTGCAGGATTTTGCTAGGTTCTTTGCACAAAATGGTGTGATGGATCAGTTTTTTCAGACACACCTAGCTTCTTTTGTTGATACCACGCGTAGACAATGGCGTGTGATTGAACAAAATAATCAAACGGTTGGTATTTCTGCATCGACACTTAAACAGTTTCAGAATGCGGCAAAGATCAGAGACGTATTTTTCCCATCAGGAAATCAATTACCCTCTGTTCAGTTTGAGCTTAAACCACTTTATTTAGATGCTAAAACCTCTAAGTTTTGGTTGAATCTTGAGGGCCAACAAACTAATTATCGGCATGGCCCGACTCGATCGATGCGTTTTAATTGGCCAGGTACGAGTCCAGGCTTAGTACGTTTTGGCTTTGAAACTTTAGAAGGTAAACAACTAAGTAGCTCAGTGGAGGGTGACTGGGCGTGGTTTAGGTTGCTGGATAAGATGCTGGTCACTAAAGCGAGAGCTAATACATTGATGGTTAATTTTGCATTAGAAGGCTTTACGGCCAAGTATGAATTACGAGCAAACAGTGTGTTAAATCCCTTTTCATTGACTGAGCTAGCAGGTTTTCAATGTCCCAGAAGAATCTAACAAAAGCAGCGAATTTAGAGCTAGGGTTTTACGGAAAACTCCCTTCGTTAGGGGACTTTGCCTCTCGACGCTTGCCCCAAGATTTTATTAGTTCTTGGGATAAATGGTTACAAAGCTCTCTTGCTACCAGTCGAGAAATTTTGGGTGAACAGTGGCTTCATCATTATCTGACTAGCCCTATTTGGCGATTTGCATTGTCACCGGGTCTGGTAGGTAAGGATGCATGGGTAGGCATTGTTATGCCGAGTGTTGATCGGGTCGGACGTTATTTTCCGCTAACTATCGCTTGTAAGGTACCTAATGGTGTTTCATTAATGCACTTATTCACCGAAGCCTGTGATTGGTTTGAAGATTTAGAGTCCGTTGCTATTGCTGCATTAGAGAATGATTTGGTTGTAGAAGAATTTGATTTAATGGTGAAAGAAATAGCGGAACTTAAAGTCAGTATGCAAAGAAATCCTATCGCTGACTCGATGAAAGAAGGCTTAAACAGTGCCTTTTATCTTGAATTTCAAAATTCAAACTTAAAAGCAGACACAATGCTCTCTAGCCTGAGTTCATTATTATTAAATACTTATTTACCAAGGCATAGTTTATGGTGCTCGGTGGGCTCTGAAGCCATAAAACCCGGATTTTTAATCATTAATGGGCTTCCGCCACTAACAGCTTATACGGGGATGATAGCCGGAGAGTTTCAACAAAAAGGCTGGGCATTACAACAACAAAAAATTTCTCAAATACACACAGCTAAGGTGAGTAAAGTTCAGGTTTCAGAAACGGTTACACCAAAGAGTGTGGTCGTCGATGAAAAAAAAGAACAACAAGCTTTACATAGTAATGCAATTACAGCAACGCCAGAGCAAAGAGCACTTAAAAATGGGTGGCAGTCATTTGCTAGAACCGATACAGGAAAAGTTAGAAAATATAATGAAGATGCAATTTTAGATCGTCCTGACTTAGGGCTTTGGGTGGTTGCTGATGGGATGGGGGGGCATCAAGCAGGCGATGTAGCGAGTAGGAAAATCATTCATACATTAAATAAACTACACGCTTCATCATCCTTAGAATCTATTATCTCGGAAGTAAAAGCAGCATTAAAATTAGTTAACCATGAGTTGCAGCAGTTAGCCGCTAAATCTTATGACGAACAGATAATAGGTAGTACAGTTGTTGCGTTACTTGCAGGAGCAACACACTTTGCCTGTTTATGGGCAGGTGATAGTAGACTATATCGATTACGTGAATATAAATTACAGCAGATAACAGTGGATCATTGCAGTGAACAAGAAGGTATTAATAGTCTTTTAAATGCTAGTTCTGAGTTGAAGCAAAATAATGTGATTACTCGCGCTGTAGGTGCTTATGAAGAGTTGGAATTAGATTGTCAGATTTTTGAGGTGCAGGTTGGTGATTTGCTGTTGTTAAGTAGTGATGGTTTAGATAAAGAGTTAAGTTTTCAGGAAATTGAACAAGTATTGAATGATAATGTATATCATGATAGTGTTGAGATCCTACTTGAACGGGTGTTAGAAAGTCGAG
>Ga0105357_10000963_pt1 | contig 15473 bp, 15 predicted proteins | sample GOMGulsemesocosm_4_FD_83660 | JGI IMG/M metagenome (GOLD analysis project Ga0105357, IMG submission 83660) | Methane-oxidizing microbial communities from mesocosms in the Gulf of Mexico - GOM15B Gulf of Mexico | ecosystem: Environmental > Aquatic > Marine > Cold seeps | place: USA: Gulf of...
AGGGCAAGCATCAGGCGGCGCTGGAGCATTACCGGGAAGCGTTGCGACTGGCGGTCAGCAGCCGCTCACCGGAGGTCTTCTTTCGGCATTACACCCAATGTGTGATGGAAAGCCTGGAGCTGAGTGGCGAACTCGACAGCGTGCTGCGGTACTGCAACGAAGCCGAGCAGCATTACCAGCAGCTGAGCTCCGCGCTGGCGCTGGTGCGCCGTGATCGCGCCGAAAACCTGCAGCGTCGGGGCTGCATTCTTCTGCGCCAGCAACAACTGGCCTGCGCCATGGCCAGTTTTGAGCAGGCACTGCAGCTGGTCGCACCCGACCCGCTGCCACTGGCGCATGAGCTTACCGGCTGGCACAGACGTGGCCTGACGATCGGCAGCCGCCAACTGGGCGACGCCCAGCAGCGACACCAGTACTTCATTGTGCGCAAAGCGCTGGTTGATCCGGCGCGTGCGATCCCCCTGCCTCCCGCGCACCGGCAAGGTGCGCGTGCGGCGATTCCCTTCTAACAGGAGTGCAGCATGAGCGATTACAACGGTCTGCGTCCCGGCGAAATACTGGCAGACGCCAGTGTCGCCGATTTCATCTCCAGTCTGGGTCTGGGCATCGCCCGCGCGCAGCAGGCACTGGATACCAACTCGATAGAGCAACTCGACAGCTTCATTCAGCCCATCCCAGGACTGGGCGGCAAGACGCTGATCGAGATGGGCTTCAGCCCGGCCTTTTATCACTATCAGCACGCCGACATCAGCTGCTCGATGAACCTGCACCTGCGTGTGGAAGAGTCGACCGGTGTCGATTTCGGCATCAACGGCGCTTTCAACAACGCCGAAACCAGCAATGATGACAGTGAAAGCAGCTCATCCAGCAGCAGTAGCGGCAGCCGCAGCGAGACCCGCAACCGCGAAGCCAGCCTGCAGATCACCTCACGCTCGGCCGGTGAGGTGCGCCTCAATGACAGCCGCGTGACGGTCAGCGGACCGGATCTGGACAGCCGGCTGCGCAGCCTGGTTGATGGGCTGGCCGGCAACAGCGATATCAGTGCCGTGGCCTTTGAGCGCAGCGAAACCCCGATCAACCCGAGCACCGACGCCAGCCCGCAGCAGGTCATCGTCTCACCCAACGCGGTCGCTTTTCGCGCCTTCGGTTACGCCGGTGGGGTGATCCGCATCGCCAGCAACAGCGATACCACCTTTGTCGCCAACCCCGATACCAGTCTGGCGGTGTCGCGCTCCAACAGCGTCGGCAACTACGCCCGCAAGGTAAAGACCGCCTTCACCGATGCGGGATACACCGTGACCCACTGGCCCCCCGGCGAGGCAATTCACGAAGTCCTGTTCGACATCGACCGCAACGACATTCGCGCCGACCAGCGTGACGAACTGCAGGAGACAGCGCAGATGCTGGCCCGTGCCGGCCTGCCCTTCCGCCTGGTCGGGCATGCTGATGCCCCGGCCAGCCCTGGCTACAACCTGGCGCTGTCGCAACGCCGCGTCGATGAGGTACAGCGCCAGCTGATCGCCAACGGGGTAGACCCGACGCAGATTACCGCGTCCATTGCCGAAGGTGAGGCCGCCGCCAACCCCGGCGGCGCAGAAGGCATACCACATGATCAGGCCCATCGCCGCGTGCAGATTCTGCTGGATGTCGACCTGCTGGTGATCGAAGGTGCCAACGGGCAGGTGATCAGCGGCGTGGAGCCGGATCGGCGCGACCACTCTGAGCCGGCCAGCAACGGCTGGATACATACCTTCGACGCCAACGACATGAGCGGTGTGAACGGCAAACAGGTCACCGCCGAGGGGCGTAGCTGGACCCTCTCCGGCGCGGCTGTTGAAGGCTTTGCCGCCGATAGCCCGCAAGCCTTCGCGAAAAACCTCGCCAATAGCATCAACGCCGATAGCGCCAGCCAGATCAGCGCCTCATCCGGCGGCGCAGTCTGTCACCTGGCGCGCAAAACCGACCCGGTGCAGCTGCACCTGATCAGCACCTCAAGCCGTGATCTGCGCATGACCAGCAGCGACAGCATCACCATCAACGAGCAGTTCGCCAACAGCAGTAGCGAGCGCGAAACTACCCGGCGCACCGGCAACAGCACCGTGGCCTTTGGTGCCACGCTGGATGTACGTCATGCGCGGCAGTTCGAGCTGGATGTAACGGGCAACTCCTCTATCTCGGCGCGCCTGGTGTCCATTCCGGCGCCGCCGGAATTTCTCGACACCATTCGCACCTACCTGAGGGACTAGGCCATGAGCGAGACCGTCAGCGTTACCCGCTCGCTGGTCAGTGCCCCGCTGCCGCAGATCATCGAGCGCCTGGGCGTGGCCATTGCCCAGGCACAGTCGGCGCTCGATGCCAACTCGGTTGCCGTGGCCAAAACCATGGCCGAAACCCCGGTCGAGCTGGGCGGTGAAACCTACAACCTGCTGACGCTGGGCTTCACTCCCAGTTTCTACGCCTTCACCGAGGCCACGGTGGAGGCCAGGCTGTCGTTCAGCATGACTGAAACCACGGAAACCTCGGTCTCGGCCGGGGTCACCGCCAAGGTCAACTACGGCGTGGTCATGGTGGCCGCCAGCGTTGATGTGTCTTATGCCCGAAAATTTTCGGTATCCGCCGAAGGGTCGAGCTCGATTGCCGCACGCCTGGTATCGCTGCCCGCCCCCGACGCCCTCAACGAAGTCCTGCGGCGCCTCTATGACGAGGGTCTGCCCGGAGCAAACAGCTGATTGGCGACTGCCTATTAAAGGAGCATCACAATGAGTATCGGACAGGAACTGTTGAACGTCCCCATGGGGGACATGATTCGCCAGATGGCCTTCGCCATCGCCGAGGCCCAGGTAAAACTCGACGAAAGCTCGATCGAGGTGGCGGAAATGATGGGCGGCCTGCGCACTATCTACGATGACGACGGCAACATCACCTTCGATGACAGCCGCATCTTCTTTGGCCACGAATACATGACCCCGGCCGAAGCAGACAGCCTGGCCGCCACCGACAAGGGCTATACCGAGATTGTCGCGGCGGCCAAGAAATTCCAGACCGAAGACGGACAGATTCGCGTACCTACTCGCCTGTCCATGCTGGAGCTGGGCTTTACTCCGGTGTTCTACAACTTCGTCGACACCATCATTGAGGTAAAAATCGCGATCAAGATCACCCGCACCTCCGAGTACGGCCGAACCAGCAGCAACAAGACCACACGCAACAGCAATAGCAAAAAAGGCAGCGGCGTATTCGGCAAGATATTCGGCGGCAAGGACAAATCCTCCTCCACCGTGTCCACCAGCCAGGTTGACGCCAGCTACTCCTCCAAATACTCCTATTCGGCCGAAGGCTCCAGCCTGCTGCGCACCAAGCTCTCACCGGTGCCGCCGCCGCCGATTCTCGAAGAACGCATCCGCAGCATGATGGAAGCCGCTGAGGCTCGCCGCCAACCAGCCGAACCGGTTGACGAATAACTGCGCTGACGGAGGACTAGCACCATGAGTGTTGGCACAGAACTATTGAATGCGCCCTTTCCACTGATTGTGCGCAACATGGGCGTCGGCATCGCCGAAGCCCAGCTTGAACTGGATCTTGTCTCACTGCGCATCGCCCGCATGATGGCCGGTTTTGCCACCGGCAGTGATGAAGACGAGAACAGCGCCGAAGCCCCTTACAAAGTGGAGTTCAGCAACGGCAAATCCTACAGCCTGCTGGAACTGGGTTTTACCCCCAGCTTCTATCAGTTTGTTGATACCGTGATTGAGCTGAAACTGTCGATCAGCATCAACAGTGAACGCAGCTCGACCTACAAACGGACCCAGGTGAAGGCCAGCGCCAAAGGCGTGGGCCTGCCGTTCTTTGCGGCGGGCTCGGTTAGCGCCAGCTCAGTCAGCGCTAGCTACGCCAGCAAGTACCAGTATTCGGCCGAAGGCAGCTCGGTAATGCGCACAAAGCTGGTACCTGTGCCCGCGCCAGCGGTGCTGGAAGAACGCATACGCGCACTGCTGGAGGCCGAAGAATGAGCCGCAAGACCTGGCGCGATCTGGCCCGTCAGCAGGCTGGCGGTGGCGGCGTTGAGTCACCCGGTGCCCGCCTTGACCAACTGAGTGCTCAGGTGCCCGGCCTGCAACGCCTGCTGCAACAGCGCGAAACGCTCGAGCAGCAGATGCGCGCGCTCGGTGGCCAGTCGCAGAACAATCCCGCCAGTCGCGTCTACCCGGTCGCCAGCAGCGCTGAGCGCCGTGCCGAGCAGGCTGATTGGGAGCGACGTCGCGCCCGACAACAGCAAACCACACCTGCTAGCGGCACCACAGCGCTGCAGCAATGGTGGCAGGCACGCGATAGCCAAGTGGTCCAGGCCAGGGAGACCGCCACGCAGCAGCAACAGGGGCAACTGAACCTAGTGCAGCGGCTTGATCAGCGCGTTACGCAGGCGCGCAGCCATGCCTTGTCCCGGCTACAGCAGGAGCGCAGTGACGCCCTACGCGAACCATTGCTGCGGCCGCTCACCGACAGCCTGACCAACGCCTTTGGCAGCACCCAGGCAGACGCTCGGGCAGCGGGTCGAGAGCCGACCAGCCTGCAAAGCTTCGACGACCGTTACGCGCAGCGCCAACGCAGGCTGCTCGGCATTGAGACTGGATCGCTCGACCAACTTGAGCAACGCCGCGCGCAGGCGCAGCAGCGGCGTCTGGACGAACGCCGTGAAGCGCGTCGCGCCGAGCGCCAGCAGGATCTGCTGCAACAGCGCGCCGCCGAACGCCGCAGCCAACGCCCCCAACTGAGTACCGACTAATCATGAGCGACTCCAGTGATTTCGTCAGCGGCTCGATCGAGCAAATTCTACTGGGGCTTGCGCGCGGCCTGCGCGACGCCCAGGCGGTCCTCGATGACATTCCGCCCACCGACGCCTTCGGGCGACCACAAAGCAGCTACCACTTGCCCTATCTGGACTTCAGCATCAAGGCCACCGTGCAGGCCAGCCTGCCCAGCGAACCTGACCCGGCAGACGCGGTACGCCATCTACGCACCAGCGCGATCAAGGCCAGTCGCATTCCGCAACTCAAACTGCAACTGCCCGACCTCAAGCGCAGCAACGAAGCCAGCGCTGGCGCCACCGAACTGACCAGCACTTTCAGTGGCCGTCTGGTATCGGTGCCGCCCAGCAACAGCCTGCCAACCCTGCGCATCAGCGCCCGCGAGCGGGTGCCGGATGCGGCCAGCCCGCTCAAGCGCGAAGTGTTGATCGAACTCAGCAACAGCACCGGCGAGCGCATCGCCGAGGCCCCCGTTGAACTGAATCTCGACCTGCTGGCCAGCCTCGAACTGAGCGAAGCCGCCGGCGCCAACAACCTCACAGAGGACAAACTGCGCAATGGCCTGCAGCTGGAACAACGGTTAGTGCAGACCGACCAGCAAGGCAGCGCTCTGGTTGGCGCCACGCTGACCAAGACGTTACCGGCCAATACCAACCTGGTCCTGCTGATCAACAGCGGTGCAACCCTTACCCAGCTTATCCTGACCCCATAGGACTACACCCCCATGCAATGGAGCATTACCGGTAGCGTGTTCGAGGCAGACGGCAAGCCCGCCAGCGGCCAGGTCGAACTGCAACTCTATGACATGGCCAGGCAGCTCTGGCGCAGTGCCGCCAAGGGCAGCCTGAACGCCAAGGGCGACTTCGCGCTCAAGCTGAACCTGGCTGAAGACAAAACCCTGCCCGCCGTCCGACTGTGCGAACCCAGCAGAGCCAACCAGCCACATCGCGTGCTGGCCGAAGGAGGTCTGATCAAGGTGGAGCCGGGCAAGCTGGTGCGACTGTCCTACGGCGACATCGAGCGTCTGGGTGACAACGCCGTGGCACGTAGCGAACGTGACAGCCCGTTCAGTGCCGCAGACGACTACCTGCTGGCCGGCATGCCCAAGGAAATCGTCAAGCTGACCCTGAACATGGCCAGCCTGCGTATTAACCCGCAAGTGATCAAAGCCCAACCACAGGTGCAGCCGGTCAGCAGCAACCAGCTCAAGCTGCAGGCCGATCTGAGCAAGCAGATCGAGGTGCAATCGCTGGAGTTGAACCAGAAGGCGCAACTGATCAACACCCTGGAGCGCGACAAGCAAACCACGGGTAATGAGCTCAAGCAGGCGCAACTGAAGATTCAGACGTTGGAAAAGCAGCTGCAGAGCAAGCCAGCTGCGGCCGGGAGTGAGCAGATCGAACTGGCGACCAACCAGATAAAAATGCAGCTGAACGAACAAATTCTGCGCCAGTCGACCGAATTCGAGCTATCCACCGCCAGTCTGCAGCGCAATCTGAACCAGAAGAACCTGGAGTTGGCGCAAGTCTCCGAACGCCTTGAAGTACTCAGCAAGCAGCGCAGTGAGGCGGCCGCAGAGGCCGCTCTGGCGCGAGAGGAAAGCGAGCGCCTGAAAAGCCAGATGGATACCCAGGTCGACGCCGGCGAACTGTACAGTAACATTGCCCGACAGCTGCAGCAGGCACAGAGCAAACTCAATGACGATGGCGTGCCTTACCGGCTCGGCAAGGTGTCGCTGAATCTGAAAACCCTGGTCAACGGCAACAGCATGACGTTGCCTACCCTGGCCGAGATAGACAAGCACAACGCCGGCATCTTCACCGACGTCGCACTGGAGTACCTGCCAGACGATAGCCGCACGCAAACCAGCGAGCCGATGGTCACGGTGCCCGACTTCAGCGATCTCACCGAGACACTGGCCAGACGCCTGGCCGGAGACTTGGGTCTGCAGCTAGAGGCGGCCTACCAAAGCGTCGGCGACAGTGCACAGCCGGTCGGCCAGGCTATTCGCCAGATACCCGCCAAGGGCAAGCAGTTGCCGCCGGGTGAGGTGGTGCTGGTGGTCTTTACTCAACCCTGAGCGCGCGTCCAAGGCGCACCGCTGACACCCCCAATTGCACAGGATAAACGCCATGCCCACTATCAAAGATCTGGTCCACGACGTCATGGCCGCTCCCATCGGCGACATCATCGCCTCGGTCGGCCAGGGCGTGGCGCAGGCACAGGAAGCGCTCGACCGAGCCTCCCTCGCCCAAGTGCTGGCCATCTATCAGGACAGCGACAGCGACGAACTCAAGCTGCTGCAGGAAATAGGCTATCAGCCCACCTTCTACGCATTGCCCGATACCACCGGCGAGATTCAGGTAGCGCTCAGCATCAGCGGCCAGAACAGCGGTGCCAACAACAACGCGCCGGCAACCCAGCCCGCGGCGCGCAGCAAGGCGCTGAGCCTGGCCGAACGCTTTCTGCCACGCCTGCCCGCAGCCAAGGTCTATGCTGCCCCGGTGAATGCCGACCTGACCAACAGATACGGCTTTCAGGCCAGCGCAGCAGCCAAGATTCAGTTCCGTATAGTGCCCGTGCCGGCACCCGGTCGCGCCAGCGAGATTCGGGTAGTGCCGGCCATGGTGGGCAAACTGCTGGAGGAAGCCGAGACGTTGGCGGCGCGCTTTGCCCTCGAGGTCATCGCGGTAGACAAGAACGGTGAGCCTCTGGACTCGCCGCCCAGCAACAAGAAAATCACCGGGCAAATACCCGAAGCGGGCGAAATCAGCATCGTCGGCGCGCAGGTTCGGGTCAGCTTCAGCTGAAGCACACGAGCGGTAGCAGAGCGTGGCAAAGCGTCACTTGCCAATTATCCACTTTGCGTGCATGTTTAAACGCAGAAAGACGCTCGTAAAGCGCCCATAACAAGCAGGTCAACCTGCCTATTCCGTTCAGCTCGTGAGGACTGCCTTATGAAACGCATACTGTTACCGGTATTGACCGCCAGCGCGCTACTCGCCGCCGGCACGGGGTTCGCCAGCGAAGGTGAAGACCTGTACAAGAGCAAGGCGTGCGTCGCCTGCCACCAGATCGACACCAAGTTGGTTGGCCCCGCCTACACCGAGGTGGCCAAAAAGTACGCCGGCCAGGAAGGCGCGGTGGACACCCTCGCCGGGCATATCAAGAATGGCGTCTCCGGCATCTGGGGCCCGATTCCCATGCCACCGAATCAGGTAACCGACGAAGAGGCCAAGATATTGGCCGAGTGGGTTCTCAGCCACAACTAAGTCCGCCACCGACAAAAAACCCGCCATTCGGCGGGTTTTTTATGCACAGCCAGAGCATGGGTTACTCCGGCGCGCTGTCCTTGCGTACCTCGGCTTCCATGCGCTTGAGGCCTATGTGACGCACATCGGTGCCCTTGACCAGATAGATCACATGCTCCGCCACATTGCGCGCGTGGTCGCCCACCCGCTCCAGCGAACGCAGTACCCAGAGGATATTGAGCACCCGCGAGATGGAGCGTGGATCTTCCATCATGAAGGTGATCATCTCGCGCATCGCCGATTTGTATTCCTGATCCACCGACTTGTCTTCGCGCGCGACCGAGAACGCCTGATCGGTGTCCATACGGGCAAAGGCGTCGAGCGCTTCCTGCACCATGCGGCGCACATGATGTCCGATGTGGCGGCACTCGACGTAACCCTTGGGTGCTTGGCCGGCTTCCACCAGATCAATGGCGCGCCGGGCGATCTTGGAGGCCTCGTCGCCAATGCGCTCCAGGTCAACGATGATCTTGCTGATGCTGATAACCAGACGCAGGTCGCTGGCCGCAGGCTGGCGGCGAGCGAGAATGCGCATGCACTCCTGGTCGATATCCAGCTCCATCTGGTTGATGGCCTCGTCCTTTTCGCGGACCTGCTCGGCCAGCTTGGCGTCACCTTCGATCAGCGCCACTATGGCGTCGTTGATCTGCTTCTCGACCAAACCGCCCATCTCCAGCAGCTGGGTACGGATTTCCTCCAACTCAGCGTTGAATTGCTGGGAGATGTGCTGATTAAACAATTCTTTATCTGGCATGGTGAAAATCCCCGGTTAGCCGTAGCGGCCAGTGATGTAGTCTTCCGTCTGTTTCTTCGACGGGTTGGTGAACAGGGTGTTGGTGTCACCAAACTCGATCAGCTCGCCCATGTACATGAAAGCAGTGTAGTCGGATACCCGCGCCGCCTGCTGCATGTTGTGGGTCACGATGACGATGGTGAACTTCGACTTCAGCTCGTTGATCAGCTCTTCGATCTTCAAAGTCGAGATCGGGTCCAGCGCCGAGGCCGGCTCGTCCAACAGCAGTACTTCGGGTTCCACCGCGATGGTTCGCGCGATCACCAAACGTTGCTGCTGACCGCCGGACATGCCGAGAGCCGACTCATTCAAACGATCCTTGACCTCATCCCACAGGGCTGCGCCCTTGAGTGACCACTCCACCGCCTCATCCAGGGTGCGCTTGTTGTTCACGCCCTGAATGCGCAGGCCGTAGGCCACGTTTTCGTAGATCGACTTGGGGAAGGGATTGGGCTTCTGAAACACCATGCCCACGCGGCGACGCAGCTCGGACACGTTCACACCCTTGGCGTAGATATCCTGACCATCGAGCAGAATCTGGCCGTCGACGCGGCAGCTGTCGACCAGATCGTTCATCCGGTTGAAACAGCGCAGCAGGGTTGATTTGCCGCAGCCCGACGGGCCGATAAAAGCAGTGACGCGGTTGCGCGGAATCTTGATGCTGACGTTGTGCAGCGCCTGCTTGGTATCGTAGAACAGGCTCAGGCCAGGCACTTCCAGCGCGATGCTTTCCTGATCCATGCTCATGTCCTGCTGCGGGCGACCCAGGGCGCTCATATCCATTGCGTGGGTTTTGGTACTGTTAGACATAGTCTTGAGTCCGCGTTGAAAGGGTTATCAGTTTTCCAGCGCTTTGTATTTTTCGCGCAGGTGATTTCGAATCGCAACCGCCGCAAAGTTCAGCGAGGCAATCACGCCCACCAGCAACAGCGCGGTGGCATAAACCAGCGGCCGCGCCGCCTCGACGTTCGGGCTCTGGAAGCCGACGTCGTAGATATGAAAGCCCAGGTGCATGAACTTCTGATCCAGGTGCAGATACGGGTAGTTGGCGTTCAGCGGCAAGGTCGGCGCCAGCTTGACCACACCCACCAGCATCAGCGGCGCCACCTCGCCGGCAGCACGCGCTACGGCCAGAATCAGGCCGGTCATCATCGCCGGGCTAGACATCGGCAGAATCACCTTCCACAGCGTCTCGGCCTTGGTCGCACCCAGCGCCAGCGAACCTTCACGCAAGGAGCGAGGAATCCGTGTCAGGCCTTCTTCTGTCGCCACGATCACCACCGGCACGGTCAACAGCGCCAGCGTCAGCGACGCCCAGAGCATGCCACCGGTGCCCAGCGTGGGCGATGGCAGTGACTCGCGGAAAAACAGTTGGTCGATATTGCCGCCGAGAAAGTAGATAAAGAAGCCCAGACCAAACACGCCGTACACAATCGACGGCACACCGGCCAGATTGTTCACGGCGATGCGTATGGTACGGGTGACAAATCCCTGTTTGGCGTATTCACGCAGGTAGACCGCCGCCAGCACGCCAAAGGGAGTTACGATGATCGACATCAGCAACACCATCAGCACCGTACCGAAGATCGCCGGGAACACCCCACCCTCGGTGTTGGCCTCCCGTGGCTCGTCACTGACGAATTCCCACAGCTTGGCAAAATAGTGGCCGATCTTGTCGGTTAAACTCATGGCATTGGGTTGAAATACCCGCACGATTGCCGACAGGCTGATGCGCTTCTCCTGCCCGTCCATGGCCCGAGTCATGATGCTGTCGCGGTTGAACTCACGGTACAAGTTGACCAGCTCGCTCTCCAGCTCGGCGTAACGGGCGTTCTGCACGGCGCGCTCGGCTTCGAGTTCGGCCTGCCGGTCCGGAGTCAGAGCGTTGTCCAGCTCGTAGCCACGCTCCCGCAGCCGCAGCCGCTCAAGCTCGGTATTGATCTTGCCGATGGCGCCGGTTTCCAGCGAGTGGATTTCTTCATAGATGCCAGAAGCGCGCTCGACGGCGGCCTGTAGTGCCGGGAGGCCTTGCTCACCCTCGGCGACGACTTCGCCATCGTGGCTAACGCTCAGCAGGTAACCATAGAAGTTGCCCCACTCGCGCCGTTCGATGGCAACGACATCCTCAGGATAGCGCTCGTTCGACAGCCAATCGGCGACGATCCACCGAAAATCCGCACCATACAGATCACGGTTGCCGACTTTCAGCAGCTCGCGGTCCATAAACTCGTTCTTCTCGGGGTCGACCGGCAGGCCCGCGCCTTGCAGACGTTCAGTCGGCACCTGCTCGCGGGTCGTTACCTCACCCAGCAGAGTAATCGACGGCTGACCGGGAATGGTGTATTCGGCTTCGACAATATCGGCCGGCCAGAAGTGGCTGAGGCCGCGCACCGCGATGAGGAACAGCAGGCCCAGAGTCATGATCACCGCGATGGCGGCCGCGCCCGCATTCATCCAGACCCAGGGGCTGCCCGATTTGAACCAGGTTGTGAAGTTGCTCTGTTTCACTGTGTGCATTCCTGTAGGTCAGAGTGAGGCATATTTCTTGCGCAGGCGCTGACGTATCAGCTCTGCTGCCGTGTTCATCAGGAAGGTGAAGCTGAGCAACACCAGTGCGGCAAGGAAGAGCACGCGGTAATGGGTACTGCCGACTTCCGATTCGGGCATTTCTACCGCGATATTGGCCGACAGCGTGCGCATGCCTTCAAAGATGTTCCAGTCCATGATCGGTGTGTTGCCGGTCGCCATCAGCACAATCATGGTTTCACCCACGGCGCGCCCCATGCCGATCATCACCGCCGAGAAGATGCCCGGGCTGGCGGTCAGGATGACCACGCGGCTCATGGTCTGCCAAGGCGTGGCACCCAGAGCCAGCGAGCCCTGGGTGAGGTGCCGCGGCACGCTGAACACGGCGTCTTCGGCAATCGAAAAGATCGTCGGGATCACCGCAAAGCCCATGGCCAGGCCGACTACCAGCGAGTTGCGCTGATCAAAGTCGATCCCCAGGTCGCGGGTCAGGTAGACGCGCATGTCGCCACCGAAGAACCAGGCTTCGATGTAGACACTCATCTCAAAGCAGAACCAGCCCAGCACCAGGGTCACCGGAATCAGCAGCGCTGCTTCCCAACCATCCGGTATGGTTAGCCGCACGCGCTCCGGCAAACGGCTCCAGCCGTAGGCAAAGGCGATAAATACGATGGGCGTGAGAATCAGCAGCGAAACGATGCCCGGCAGATTGTCTTCCAGCAGCGGTGCCAGCCAGAGCCCGGCCAGAAAGCCGAGGATGACCGTTGGCAGCGCTTCCATCAGCTCAATCACCGGTTTGACCTTGCGGCGCATACCGGGGGCCATGAAATAGGCGGTGTAAACGGCAGCGGCAATGGCAATCGGCGTCGCCAGGATCATCGCGTAGAACGCCGCTTTCAGGGTACCGAAAGTCAGCGGCGCCAAGCTCAGCTTGGGCTCGAACTCGGAGGTCGCCGAGGTCGACTGCCACACATAGTCAGGCTCGGGATAACTTTCGTACCAGACTTTACCCCAGAGTGATGACCAGGAAATTTCCGGGTGTTCGTTCTGCACGTCCCAGTAACTGAGCTGGCCGTCCTCGTGCTCGACTAGCAAGTGGTCCGCACGCGGGCCAATCGCGAAGGAACGCACCGGCTGCTCGTCCAGCGGCTCAACCAGCAGGTTGTTATGCGCTGTCGAGTTGTAGATGCCCAACTGGCCGTCGACATCGGTGGTCAGAAACACCTTGCGGCGCTCTTCCGGCTGGATCAGCTGGATGGCCTCACCGGCCTGCTGATCGAAACTGCGCACCGGTGTCAGCGTCGGTTTACCGTTGCCGCGCACCATGAACCACTGCTGCAGGCCACCGCTGCTGTCGCCGATGATCAACGAAATACCGCCCAGCATGAGATTGCTGGCGGTTACTCGCACGCCAGTGCCGTCAACCACCTTGTAGTGACCATTCAGCTCACCATTGGCGCGCAAGGACAGCACGTCAACATATTGATTGCCGTTGAACACGTACATCCACTGGCGCAGAGGATCAATCAGGATATTGCTGACATCGCCCTGTGACGGGTTCAAGGTCAGGTCATTCTGGGAGGTAGTCACCTCACCGGTCATGATGTTTTCCTGCCGGCTGATACTCGTCACCAGCAGCTCGCGCCCCACGTTTGCCGCCAGCGTCATGCCGCTGTCATTGGCACTCATGGCGATGTGCTCCAGCGCGCGCCCCTGCTTATCAAGCGTCAGGGGCTCAGCGCCAAAGGGGAACTTCAATTCGGGGGTAATCAGCCGCACGTCATTCGGGTAGGTCACCCGGTAGTTGTGCTGGCCGATGATGGCCTGACCGTTGCTCAGGCCGACCACAAAGCGACGGGTATTCGGGCTTTCAACACTGAAGCTGGACACCGTCGCGCCTTCAGGAATCGGCAGCCTCTGCTCGGAGACAAGCCCGCCGTCGGCGGTCTTGAAGAACGCCACCTGACCTGCAGCAGACACGCGTATCGCGACTTCACCCTGCTCTTCCATGGCCAGCATCAACGGCGGATCCGCCGGACTCAGCCAACTGGTGGAGTAACGTTCCTTCTGCTCCATATCGGCACCGCCAAACAACGGCAGCACTTCCGATAACAGGTAGAGGAAAATCAGCAACACGGCGACGATCACACCTAGGCCGCCAATCGCGACGTACCAGCGGGTGAAGTGATCCTTGAAGTGACGCATGGCTCGATGGCGCTGCATCGCTGGCGTATTGAAATCGACGCGGGACGTCTTGGGTGATGATTGCATAGTCATGGCGCACACCCTACAGGGTCAATGTGACAAATTAGTTACAGCGGTATGACGGTAAAAAGGGGTATGTCGTTACGACACACCCCTTTCTCTCTGGCGTCCTTGCCTGTCCGAAATGGCTTAGAAGCCCAGTTCGGCGTGAACCTTGTCAACAGCGCGCTTGGGCATGGGCACGTAACCGTCCTTGAAGACGACTTCCTGGCCTTGCTTGGACAGCATCATCTTGACGAACTCACGCTCCAGCGGAGCCAGTTCCTTGTTCGGCGCCTTGTTTACGTAAACGTAGAGGAAACGAGACAGCGGATAGGTACCGGCGATAGCGTTTTCTTCGTTGGCTTCGATGAAGGGTTCGCCCTCAGCCTTGGCCAGCGGGATAGCGCGAACGCTGGAGGTCTTGTAACCCAGACCGGAGTAACCGACCGCATTCAGCGACTGGCTGACCGACTGAACAACAGAAGCGGAACCAGGCTGCTCGTTCACACCGCTACGGAAGTCGCCTTTGCACAGTGCGTGCTCTTTGAAGTAACCGTAGGTACCGGATACCGAGTTGCGGCCATACAGCTGAATGTCACGGTCAGCCCAGGCGCCAGTCAGTCCCAGCTTGCCCCAAGTGGCCAGCTCTTCGCCGCCGCACAGGTGAGTGGATGAGAAGATACCGTCAACCTGAGCCATGGTCAGGCCTTCGATCGGGTTATCCTTGTGTGCGAAGACCGCCAGGGCATCGATGGCAACCGGCACGGCAGTCGGCTTGTAGCCGTAATGCTCTTCGAAGGCCTGAATTTCGCTGTCCTTCATCATGCGGCTCATCGGAGCCAGGTTGGATGTACCTTCAGTCAGCGCCGGCGGTGCAGTAGAAGAACCTGCAGCCTGGATCTGAATGTTGACGTTAGGGTACATGCGCTTAAACTCTTCAGCCCACAGCGTCATCATGTTAGCCAGTGTGTCAGAGCCAACGCTGGACAGGTTGCCGGATACACCGCCAACGCGCTGGTAATCTTCCAGGCTCTGGTCAACGGCAGCAAAGCTGGTGCTGGCGGCTACGCCGGCGGCAGCGAAGGTCACAGCAGCGAACAAACGCTTGAGTTTCATGTCATTCTCCTAGTGAGGTAGTGTTTGCAACACGCGACTCAGTATCAAAGCGTGATGTGACAACTCTATTCACGAATTATGACAATTGTGTGAAACACGCCAACCAGCGCCCAACGCCTGCATTTCAGCGCAGAGAATGATTGAGCCACCCGCCGCAATCCCTTACCATAGAAGGCTTAGCCGGATTTTCGTGACCTTCTGCCGCCGGCCAGCACAACAAATACAAATAGACCAAGACTCGAGTGTTTAATGCACGATCTAGATATGGACCCGGTTCCGCAGGGTGAACTGGCGCTGAAAATCACCACCCTGCCCCGCGATTGCAACAGCTTTGGCGATATCTACGGCGGCTGGCTGGTCGCCCAGATGGATGTGGCCGGCACCAGCACCGCAGCGCGCATTGCGCGTGGCCGGGTGGCTACGGTGGCGATTGATCGCATGGGCTTCATGGTACCGGTCCCGGTGGGCGCCCAGTTGGCCTTCCACTAAGATGTGCTGGATATTGGCCGCAGCTCGATCAAGATGCTGGTCGAAGTCTGGAGCGAAGACCTGGCCCACGATGAAAGCCGCAAGGTGACCGAGGCGACTTTCGTCTTCGTTGCCATTGATGACCGTGGCCGAACCCGCGTTATTCCCTCCTGATGCCCACCGTGTGGGATTAGCAGCGCCGCCACC
>Ga0105357_10000965_pt1 | contig 15467 bp, 12 predicted proteins | sample GOMGulsemesocosm_4_FD_83660 | JGI IMG/M metagenome (GOLD analysis project Ga0105357, IMG submission 83660) | Methane-oxidizing microbial communities from mesocosms in the Gulf of Mexico - GOM15B Gulf of Mexico | ecosystem: Environmental > Aquatic > Marine > Cold seeps | place: USA: Gulf of...
GCTAGATTTTTGATACTTGTATCTAGTTCTTTTTGTAAATTATTAAGCATGTTTACCCCTTGGTTTTATTTTATTCTTTGGAATTATTGTTACTATTGAGTTTTCTTTATAGATTGCATAAAATTTATTCTCAAAACCAGGTAAAGGAAGATATCTGCTATAACTTGTTGGTAATACATCTTGAAATACTCTTTGGAGGTATTCAACTGTTCTATGTACTTCATACTTAGTGAAATCCACTTTGTTTATTACTCTTTCTAAAAATCTTTGTCCAGCGTGATATGTGATATTCATTTTATGTCTCCTATATTTTATATATTAAAATTATAGGAAACTATATAGACATATATTGTCTATTTGTTTAATCAATCAAGATCTTACAATTATTTTGTTTTAGATTATTAAGCCATGTATGTTGTGATTTTGTTAATTTTAAATTCGGATTATCAACAAGAGTGAGCCATTTTAAATTATTTAAATGAATTATATTTAAAGGTAATCTTTTTAAATCATTACCAGATAAATATAGGTTTTCTAACTTATATAAATTACAAATATTTTTTGGTATTTTTTTAATTAGATTATCTGATAAATTTAATGTTTTTAAATTTGTTAAATTCTTAATATTTTTTGGAATAGAATCAATTTGATTTTCACTTAAATTTAATTCTTCTAAATTATTAAAATTGAAGATTTTTTCATTAATTTCTTTTAGACCTATATTAGAAAGGTCACAATTATTGTTCAATATAAAATTAAAAAGTTTTTGATTGTATATTTGATTAAAAGCCATCATATCTTCTCCTATTTCTATTAGTATAGAAAAAGATATAGACTTATAATGTCTCGATTTAAATTAAATTATCATCTTTAAGTTCTTGAATAAAACTTATTAAAGCTATCACCATAAGATGTGCATCAAGTTTAAGTTTAGAAATATTTCTGTCATGTTCATGTACTCCACTATTACCAATAGTTCTTAGTGTTTGAACATAATTTGTAAGTGTTTTATTAAATACCTTTTGCTCATATGCAAGATATCTTATTTTGTCATTAAAAGATATTGTTCTTTCATTAGTTTCATATTTACAGTATATTCTAGTTGTTATAACTTCAGCAACTTTTCTTATTTTAAATATTGTATATTCTGGATCAATATTTATTGTGTCTTCTAAAATCTTTAAATTTAAAATTGGATAAATATAATCTTGATAGTTGTTTAACTCTGAAAGTACATCAAATTGGTACTTATTCTGAATAACTTCTAGTTCAACTCTTTTTTCTTCTACAATAATTTCATTTATATATTTAACTTCAAATATCTTTTCATAACGTTTATGTCCTAATATATCATCCTCTCTTGAAGATATAAGTTCTGTATCAAAACCTTCATCAAAGTGATTATAAAACAAATCAATACGGCTATTTCTTTTATCATTTATATTTGGACTTACGCATACAAAAAGATTATCATTTTTAATATTTGATGAGATTTTATGTAAAAAATTGCTATTTAGTTTAAAGCTTTCTAAATCTAATATATTTGAAAAAAGATGTAGAGTTTTATGTTTATTATTAAATTCTAATTCTTCACTTTTTAAACAATCGATATCGCAATTGATAGCTTTGATATTATATTCATCTTGTTTGAGTATATCAATATGAAGTAAACCTCGAGTAAGTGCCAATTTTGATGGTTCAACCAAGTTAATACTTGATATATTAAATTTAACACCTTTCTTACTTGCAAAGTCTAACAGTATCATAGTGGCAAAAGCCTGTCCACAACCCCAATCTATAATATTAAATATTTGACCATTTAATTTATCAAAAATAAGTTTAAAGGCATCATAAAGTTTTGCTTTATGTTTATTTGCAAATGTTTGAATATATTTATAAAGTAATTGCTCATCATCAATTATAGCTGTACCTCTATTTAGTTTAGTGTATAACTCATCAGGATTACCTATATCATAAATATAATCACTTGATATCTTCTTTATTTTTTCAAATGTTGGATTTTCAATATCATAAAGTTTTTTACTATACTCACTATCTTCTTTTAAAATGTATTCTGAATCTGTTGAACAAGTTTTAATTTGTGGTTTAAAATTATTTATTTGTTGTTTTATAATGGATATGTTTTTATCATAATTTACAATAGTTATATTATTTATACTATCAATAATGAATTTATTTTTTAGAAGTATATATTTATTTTGATTTTTTAGGAAAAGATGTTTAAAACTATTTGAAAGAGTAGTATTTTTTACCCTTTTAAACTCACCCATTGCAGATAAAAAGAAATTTAATATTGCATTTATACTTTTATACCTATATTCCTCATCTTCATCAGATTGCGTTATAAGTAATAATATATTATCAAAGTTACCATGATATTCTGTCGTTAAATCATTCACTTTAAGATATAAGATTGATGCTTCAAGTCTTTGTTTTACAGATGAATTAGGTAAATAATGAATAATTTCTACAATTGCACCTGTAAGATACAATTGTTCGAATTGTTCTGCAAGAAGTAAAAGGAAAGAATTTACAATTTTGCTATTCTTTTCAGAAATTAAATTAAATTTAATTAAATCATACAGTATCTCTTCAATATCGTATTTTATGTTAGCTAACTTACAATTATCTAAATTCATTAGATAGTTATTAACATCAAGATATATACTTTCTATATATTTATCAAAATCATTTTTATTTATACTTCTAATAGTTGTTGATAAGTCACTAAAATTAAACATTATAAACCATCCATCTTTATTGCACTTAGAAACTCTTTTTCTCTTATTTTAGTCATTTTATTTTCTTTTATTTTAGCTAATAATATTTCTTTTTCTACAGGTATTTCATCTTTCTTTTCTGTATAATATTTATTATAGCAAACGAATATATACTTATCAGCATAAATTTTATCATCATATTTATTTAATTTATAATTAATTAATTCGCTTGAGCTTCTCTTTTTTATTTCAAATTGTTCAACATCACAACATTTATTTAATACTTTTTTCTCATAATTATCATCTATTTTAATGTTATCATCTTCTAAAAGAACTTGAATATCATCAAGATAGGTAAATTCATCTTTTATATTTTTATTATTAAATACATATTTATAAACACTTTCAATTACAAAGTAATCAAATCTAGTATTTAATAAGAACTTTGTATTTAATTGATTATTTTTTAAAAAAGTTTTTAAATACCTATCTTTGATAGTTATCTCTTCATTTGAATCTAATATTTGATATCCATAATACAACCCTAAATAAGCCAATGTCTCTTGAACCATTTGATAAGGCACCTGCTTATTTAGTAAACTTTTCAAATTTGTAATTTTATTTGAGTATTTATCCCCATTAATGTAAACCATACAAATATGAAAATATATACCTTTATTTTGCATATATTTTAAAACTTCTAGTTTATTAAGTGGATCACTTATTAAACTTATAAGATTTTGCTTTATATCTTTATCTGCTTCCTCATCTATAAGTGTTTGTATAAAATTTTTATCTAATCTTTTATTTTGAATTATAAATTTTAGAAATTTATCTTGAATAGAACCTTTTTTTAAGTCATCTAAAAAATCACTTGTAGAAATATCACTAAAACTGTTAAATTTATTTACTACAGAAAAATAATCACTGGAATAGTTTATAAAACTTTTATTTTTATCTACATAATAATACTCACAATTTTTCATATAAGATAACATACCAAGAAGTTTATCAAATTGATTTAATTCTTTTTTGTACTCTTTTATTTCCATAGTTATAATTGGTAGTTCATATTTATCTTCAAAATGATTAATCTCAATTAAAGATTCAGGAATAAAACCTTTTTGGTTTGTATCTATTTTACGTAAGATATGTTCTTTCTCTTTTTCATTTTGAACATAAATCTTTTTTATTCTACTGATCGGAAGTGGCTTTTCTATATAGAACACACCATCAATATTAGAGTTTTTCAACTCATTTTTTAGTTCATCTTTTGTAAGTATTACTTCCAAAAGAACCTCTTCATAATGTTCTAAATCTTTAATAATACTATTTGATAGTAAAAGTATATTTGGATATATTGACTGAGTATCAATATGACATTCATCTCCCATCGAATCATCAGGACAAATAATAGCTTTCATAATATAATCTGTTAATTTATCTCTACATACTTGTAGGAAATATCTAATCGCCATATCTTTATCCTTCGTAATTGATGATTTTATATGTATCTTCATCAAAATCAGTTATTGTTTTAGGTATATATCCATCACATAACATATATAGTTCTGTTTTAGCTCGTGTTGCCGCTACAAAATAAAGTTCATTATTTCTACTACTTACATTTTGAAATTTTGGAACGATAACAATATCAAATTCCATACCTTTTGCTGATTTTATGGTAGTTATAAGTATGTTATTTAGTGTTATAGGTAGTTCCAGTTTACTATGATACACAGACACTTCATGCTTCTCTTGCAGTGCTTGAGAATAAATATCTACAGCAGATTGATTTTCACATAGTACCCCAATATTATCAGTTGGATTTGATGCTATTATTTTATTAATTACTTCAAATGATTTATCTTGATCTTCAACTTTATATATTATAGGAATATCCCCACTATCTTTAATCAATTTATCAAGCATTTCTACTTTATGTGCTCTTGGATTATTTGGTACAAACTGTCTTGCAAAATTAAATATAGTGTAAGAATTTCTAAAATTCTCATCAAGTTCTATTTTTTGTACATCTCCAACAATAGATAGTATTTCTTCTTCACTACTAAATTCATTTTTACTTAGTCTTTGAGCATCATCTGCACCTACAGATAAGTTAGTTGTAAGTTCTCTAAAAAGCTTATAACTATTTGGCAACAAATCTTGCCCTTCATCTACTATAATCTCTTCAAAATTTAAATTATTTATTTTAAAGTGTTTAATTGTTTTTTCAATATTTTCATCAGAAAGTGAGGTTTCTAAAAATTCTTTTGTAATCCCATAAAGCCACTTGTGTATATTTACCACTTTTTTTGAGTCATCATTTACTTGACCCTGGATAGCTTTACTTAAAAGTTTTCCATAAGTAAAAAGTATACCATTATCACTATTTTTTAGTCTCATTGTTGCTACTACAGTTTTACCAGCACCAGGTACACCTGTTAGAAAGATAGGCTTCATAGAATCAATAGCTCTTTCTTGTTTTCTAGTTAGTTTTTTTGGTAATCTAAATTTAAATTTTGCCATTTATATATCCACCTTAAATATTCTTTCATATCGTGAATAATCACCTATATTTTCATCTCTCTTAGAAATAAGTTTTAGATCAAAATTATCATTAAAATAATCATAAAAGCCATCTAAATTATCATTTTTATTTGAACTTATACATACAAAATAATTTATATTTTTATAATTGCTATGAATTTTTTCACAAAGATCATCTAAAACAAAATTATCAACATCAAATATATCTGAAAATAAATGTAAATTTATATTTAAATTATTTATTCTTAAATCAGCATCATTTATCTTATCAATATTTTTATTTATAGTTTTTATATTATATTCTTCATCTTTAATAACATCTATATGAAGAAGACCTCTACTAAGTACTAAACATGACTCATCAATAATAATTATATTGGATATAGCAGTCACAATATCTTTCTCACGTATATAATCTATAAGTATAGAAGAAGCTAATGCTTGACCACATTCCCAATCAATTATATTGATAGTCTCATCTTGTAAATGATTTTCAATTAATTCATCATAGGCACTATAGAATTTTGCCTTAAGTGCTTTTCCATTAAGATTTAGATATTTTATTAATTCTGAATCTTCATTTGTTTTCATATTATTATTTATTTGAATAATTCTATTAAATGATGGGTTACTTATACTGTACAATAACTTGCTATATTCACTATTTTCTTTTATTACTTCATTTTCTTGATCATTAACTAATTGTTTTAAAATATTTATTTTTTTCTCAAAGTCTTCATGTTTTTTATTTATATTTTTATATTCGCTAAATATATAAGAGCTTTCAAGTTCTTTTAACTCTTGTTTTTTGTCACTTACTTCAAATTCTAATTTTTCTAAATTGTCATCTTTATTATTCTTTATTTTCTTAAGAAGAGTATTATATTCGTTTTTAGTTTTTATATATTTTTCATGCTTTTTATTTGATTTAACTAGCAAGATTTCTTTCTCTAAGGATAATACCTCTAGGGAAAGAGAAGCTAGTTCAGTTTTACAGATTATTTCATCATTACTATTTATAGGTTGTGATTCATTAATTAGATTATCAACTTTATTCAGTCTAGAAATAAGATTATTACTATCTGGTAATAGTTTCAATCTAGACTTCAGATTATCAATAAAGTTATTAGAAATATTTATTTCTAATAATTCTAATAGCTTCTCTATTTCATTCATATAATCTTAAACTTTTTCTTCATTTAAAACAAAATCATTAATCAACCTACTTTCCGTTTTGAATTCATTTTTAGTATTCACTAGTATTTGATCATCATAATAAATATGTAATATTTTGTTTTCATCAAGTTCCCATGAAATAGTTAGTTTATCACCCTTATCATAGACTTTATCTAGTTTTTTAAATACACCCGTAATTTCTTTATATTTATATGATTCCTCTGTTTCTGAACCATGATACAAAAATACATCCAACCTATTAGAAAGTTTTTCAAATTCATATTCATAAGTACCTTTGCTATTAGGTGCAGTATGCGCAGAAACTAATTCATCAAAATTTAGTTCCCTTTTTATATAAATATTATCACTCATCAGGTCATCAAGATTTATTTTTTTTAATCCCTCTTCCGTTTGATTGTAACTATGAATAGCAGCACCTTTAGATACAGCTGATGTTTCTGTATATTCTAAAATATCCACTGAATTTTCAAAGTATTTATCAAGAGTTTCTTGTATAAGATAAAATTTTCCAGAACCACCTGTTAAAACTATAAGATTAATATCCTCTTGTTTTAATTTTGCAAAAGTTAAAACATCCTTAACAGGAGTAATAAGTTTTCCTTCTGGGCCAACAAGATTAAATAAAATATTTTTTAGTGTTTCATCTGTTAAAGCTAAATCTGTAATATTCAAACCATCTACAACTTCAAAATTAACACTCTGCTTAATCTTTCCTCTTCTTCTTTCATTTGATAGATAAGGAGAAATTTTTACATTAAATTCTATTTTTGCTGTTTCTGCATGGCTAACAATTCTTGATATAATTCTGGCTTGATCATCCTGACTTCTTGATTCTATAGATGGATTTATTTTTTCAAATTCATACAAAAAATATGAAGCTATATATTTATCTATATCATCTCCACCAAAATCCATTCTTGGTGATCTTCCTAATATATCCACATCATAATCACCTTCATTATCGACTACACTAGCAACTGAAATATCTAAGGTACCTCCACCAATATCATATACTAATATATTTTTAGATTCTGTAAAATCAATATTAGAACCTAACTCTTCGCTATTTAAGTAACTTAATAATACAGCTGTAGGTTCATCTAGTATATGGACATTTTTAAATCCTGCCAATGTTGCCGCTTCAATAGTTGCATTTCTCTCATCACTATTAAATGCAGCTGGTATTGTAATAGTTACATCAACAATATCATTTGAGTCAATTTGCTGATCCATTGACACCTTTATTGTTTTAAGTAACAATGCAGATAATTCTGTCATTCCAAAACTTTGCATATCTTCTGTATTATTATTTGCAATTGGCACTTGAATTAGAGATTCACTTCCAATTCTTGTTTTAACAGATCTAATAGTTTGTAATGGTTTATCGCCTTTGGAATATAAATCCTTTGCATATTCTCCAGTATAAACTCTTTTAGCATTTCTATCAATAAAAATACTTGACTGTAAACCAATCAAATCTTTTTCAAAACGATAATTTTTATTAAATTGATATATGTTTAGTGGTTTTAACTTATCAATAGGGTCTGTTTTTCTTCTTCCTTCAAAAGATATGCACGAAATAGTACTTTCAGTAGTTCCTAAATCTATGCCTAAGTAATGACTTCCCATATCTATTTACTCATCTCTACTGTTGCCCTGATTAATATTTTATTATCAATTAATATTGCAGGTGTTTTAATTTTATATCTTTTACCATCTTCTAAGCTACCTTCAATCTCCACTCCCAAACTATTTAGGTTTTCAGAATTTATACTAATTTCTTCATTTTCTTTATATTTTTCAGACATTATATCTTTAAATATTGATTTTATTCTGTCAAAATCTGTTGGAAATTTTTGATATATTTCCTTTGCTATATCTATTTGAGATGTTCTTTTCCCGTCTTCAAATGATTTTTCTTTTTCTTCTTCAATACTGGCATCTAAATCACTTTGTAGTTTATCAGCATCTTCTAATTTTTTTTGATTTGATACATAGTATGTTGCTATATTTTCAAATTGTTCTAATCCATCTCTCATATATTTAGTTAATTTTTCAATGGCTTGTACATCTTTTGGTATATCCGTTCTAGATTTCTTTACAGTACCAATTTCAATATTATTTATAGAATCATTTAGTTTATTTATTTGCTTAGGAATACTTTCAAGATCTTCTAGAGTATCTTTAACAGCATTCGTATCTTTTGTGATTTGTTTTACTTTATGATCTAAATCTTCTCCTAAAGTTTTAACTTTAGTTTCAATACTAATTAATTTATTTGAAATTTGATTATTTTCTTGTTTGATTATATTCTCAAACATATTTTTCATAATATTATCATTATGATTATTAGATTTTGGTGTACTTGTATTTACTTTAATTTGTGTCTTTATCTCTTTTGATTTTGTTACAATTGGTTTCTTAGGACTTTCTTCTACTGTTTTATTTATTTCTACTTTTTTTTCTTGCTGTATACTCTTAGTGTCTCTAGAATTAGTATTTTTTTTATTTTGTTTTTCATATAAATCATTTAATACTTTTACTAAATCAATAATCTTTTTATCTCTTGGTACTTCTATCTTTAATTCTTTTTCTTCTAAAGTATCCAATAAATTCATGTACTCCATTATTAATTCATTATTATTATTTATTATTGTAGAATCCTTTGAAATTTTATCAGTAATACTTTTTAATCCCATAAAGACATCATTTTCATCCTTGTCTTTTTTAAATTTTTTAATTTGTTCTATCTTTTTATTTAGTGTCATATCAATTGTATCTTTAGCCATTTTCTATCCTTTTTTATTTTCAATATAATTTGTTTCTAAGATTGTTTTTTTATTATCATAAAGTTTATATATAATTCTACCGTCATTTGTATCTTTGCTTAAAGATATGAATATTGTTGAACTATTTATATCTGTTGTATCAAATTCTAAATGTCCTATATATTCACACTCTTCTATTATTGAAGCATCACCTTCATAAAAGTTAATTTTAATATTTATATCTGTTAAAGTATTTAGCTTAATTTCATAAAAGTCTGATTCGATACCATAATTTGTATTTTTACTCAATATTGAAATAAACTTATTTCCAGCAGATATACCAACATTTTTACTTACTTTTTTAATTATTTTATAATTTAAACTATCATCAGAGGATATACCAGCAATTATACCTGCTCCTCTTCCAACTAACTCCCCTAGATTATTTTGAGATATAGGTGTTTTATTAAAATAGTTTGTTATAGTTTCATTTATTATTGGAATACTACTAGATCCACCTGCTAATATAATTTTATCTATATCCTCAGGTTCTAAACCATCTTCTCCAATATCCCAAAGAGCTTGATCTAATGCATCTTCTATTTTACCAATTATGTTATTTGACTTTAACCATTGATTGAACTCATCAGTAGTTAACTCAATTTCTAATTCTTTACTAGTATTGTTTAAAGAAAAGTTTTCATAAATATCAGCTTCATCTTCGTTGGATAAAATTTCTTTTTGTTCCGATGCAAGTTTATTTAAATCTTCTTGGTATTTTTTTAATTCAACATCATTTGATATATCATCATAATTAACTCCAACGATAGATTTAAATTTAGATATCATTATTTCATCAATATCTTTACCACCTAATTGCTTTACTCCAGATGTATTTAAAACTTCAATTTCGGCATGTGATTGATTTTGTTTTGAAAAATTAAATACTGTTATATCTAGTGTTCCACCACCAAAATCAAATACAAGTATTTTTTCATCTTTAACAATAGAATTATTATCAAATAATCCAAATGATACAGCTGCGGCAATAGGTTCTTCTACGATATTAATAACACTTAGTCCTGCATTTTGTGCTGATTCTCTCAGTTTTCTTCTATATTGATCGCCATAAGCATAAGGCACAGTTAATACTACGCCATCAATAGATCTATTTTCTATTTTTTCAACTTTACTTTTTATCTCTTTTAATATCATTGTGGCAATATCTTGTGCTGTATATGTTTGATTATCAAGATGAGATATCTTTTGACTCCAGTTATCACTTGAAATATGTCTTTTAATATCTCTAAAAAAGTTCATAGGATCGGATGCTCCTTTTTTATTAGCCGATTGTCCTAAAATAACATTAGTACCAGATTCTATATAAATAGTATTTTCAAATATATTTGATCCACCGTAGTCCCCCATATTTGCGATTGCTACTGCATCTTTTTTTGTAAAATCATATTTAGTTACATAATTTGTAGATGTTCCAAAGTCTATCCCTAAAAGAAGCTTATCTTCCATTAACTCATCCTCCAAACTGTTATGTTAGCTTCTAAAACAACTACATCTTCATCAAATAAATATGCTAGACTTTCAACAGATTTTATTTTATTTTTATAGCTATTATCTTTAATTATATCATCTTGAGATACTGTTGGTTTAATACTATCTAAATCATTATCATTATATTCATCATTAGCTTTATACTCTTTTGTATATATACCGAGATGACTATAGAAACTATTTAAAATCTTTATAATATGCTCATAAACACTGTTTTGTTTTAATCCATTTGATATTGATATTGATGTTGACTCTAAAATATCTTTTAATATTTTTACTAATACATGAGAAAATTCATCTTGAATTTTTGTTATATCCCAAGAATCATCAGGAACAAATTTTTTAAAAGCAGAGTCCATTTTCTTTTGTCTATTTTCTAATAATTTACCAATAATTTCTAAACTTTCTATTGTTTTTTCATCCAAATCGTGTTCAACTTCTTCAAATAAATAATAGTATTCATCAATAACTTCTTTGTATTTATCTTTAATGTAATTTTTTCTCTCCGCTAAATCACTAGATGAATTAAGTAAAGTATAAATTGGTGGGTTTTTCTTTATTACTTCAAAAATAGTAAAGTCATTACACTTTGTTTCAAGATTATTTAAATTATTTTCTTCTAATACTTCCATTTTTGTTTGTATATATTTTTTTCCAAAATATTTTTCAAGACAATTCTTTAATCCAGTTATAATAATATTAGTTTGTTCTAAATCTGGTTTTTCTATATTTTTATTCATTTTTATTCCTGCGAAGCTTTTTTGATTTTTACATTATTTGAGTCAATTTCATTATTATTTTTATCTGTAATTAAAACAGACATATCCAATGTATCATCTTTTGTTAATTCAAAAGTAACTTTAATTTTAAATTCACCTACTTTAGATGGTGGTAAATTATATATGACTAACTCATCAACAAATTCTAGACCTTTATCATGAGTCTTTATTGATATTCCATATCCTTCTCTTCTTTGAAAAGCTCTAATTAATAATGACTCTTGATTGTCTTTCTCGGTAGTATATACTTTTTCAACTCTAAATGGCAATGAGCTATGAATAGGCACAAGAACATCAAATGTATATGATTTTATACCAATTCCAAAATCAAAAAGTGCTTTATCGTTATAAAGTATTTGTTCTTGCACTACATTTGATATGTCCCATAATTGTATAGCTTCTATAACAGCACCTTCTGAAATAACAAGTGCTGTATCTTTATTTATCAAAGGAGTAATTCCAAAGGTATCTTCAATACTTGAATATATACTTGGTATATTAGATGTACCTCCTGCCATAACAATCATATCAATATCTTTTGCTATAAATCCACTAGTAGATATTAGTTCCTTAACAATATCAAGTGATTTCTTTCTTATATCGATAATTTCATCATTAAACTGTGTTCTTGTTAATTCCATATTAAAATTTATTAGTTCATTATTTCTATTAATTAAACTTGGTATCTCAATTGTTGTATTTTCATATTCACTTAAAGTTAATTTTACATCTTCTGCAGTCTTTTTAATGACAAACTTATTTTTTTCAAAAGAGTCTTTATCTAATTCACTTTCTTCAAGTTCAAACATTGAAAGTTCAACAGTATCTTCAAGCTCATCATAAATTAATTCTTCTATTATTTTAGTTATATCTTCTCCACCAAGCTTTGAATCACCATGTACTCCAAGAACACTTAATGTATTTGATCCAACTTCTAATAATGTTGCATCAAATGTACCACCACCAAAGTCATAAACTAATATCTTTTTATTCTCTTCTCTATCAAGTGCATATGCCATACCTGCTGCAATTGGTTCTTTCATAATTCTAATTTTTTCAAAACCTGCATTTAGTCCAGCTTCTTTTGTTAATTCTACTTGAGATTGATTAAAGTTTGCAGGTACTGTAATAACAGCATTTTTTACATCTTTTTTTATAAATATTTCACTTTCACTTTTTATATATTTAAGTAAGAGCATTGATGCTTCTTGAGGTGTAATTACCAGCTCTGTTTCATTAGATTTATTATCTTCAGTAATATTTTTTGATGTTCTAAAATCGTCTAATGTAAAGCAATCTATCTTAATCATTTTAGCTTTAGCAATTAATCCATTATCATTTGTAATTAATTTTACTTTTTGATTTAAATCTTCATTTTGAACTTTTACTGCAACACTTAGTACTCTATTGTCATTGTCATCGTTAGGAGAATTTGCAATAAAATCTTCTGGTAATAAATCCCTATTACTCTCTTCAAAAACTATATTCTCTTGACTTGATATATTATTTATTTTTTCAAGTGCTATTTCTGCTGCAATCCTAGTTTCTTCTTGTTCTTTTCTGTAACTTAATTCTGATTGAACTGTTAATGACAAATGTATTTTATCATTAGATGAAAAACTACTTAAAATATCAGGATCTTGAATAAATATATTTGTATCAATAATATAATGATTGTAAATCTTATTTTTATCATTTTCAAAACTTAATGTATATTTCTTGTCACTACCTAAATCTCTTTTAAATGTAGTAATTAAATGAGCAGGGTCTCCACTTCCCCTTTTTAAAGCATCATCACCAAATATTATTTTATCTTCATTCTTAAAATACAAAGCAGAAGGTATAATATTCTTTCTTTTAAATTTAACTTGTTCAAATTTTCCACTTTTAAAAAACGATACAACTGTATTTGATGTACCAAGATCTATACCTAAATAAGTACCTTCATTATTTTCTATTGACATAATTATCCTTTATTTATTTCTATTGTTTGTTTATTTATAGAATTTGTATTTAAGTCTTTTGCTGTAACATGAAGTATTCTATTATTATCAAATTCAAAAGTAACTTCTATTTTTGGAATACCTTGTTTTGCATGTTCTAAATCTGTTAATTTAAACCCGCCATATAGTGTATTATTGTTTATAGATTCATCTTCACCTTCATAAACAGTAACATTTACAGCCTCTTGATAATCCGAAGAAGTAGTGTATATTTCAGTTGATGAAATTGGATACTTTGAGTTTTTAATTAAGATTGGAGAAAATATTTCATTTATAATCTCAATACCTAATGAGTGAGATATAATATCATTAATTTGTACACTATTTTCATCTGTAACAGCAATAGCTGCACCCATTGCAACAAGTTTATCTAATGGTTTATCAGAATATGGTGTAGTATTAAATATTTCAATAATAAAATCTCTAATTGCTGGTATTCTTGAGCTACCACCAACTAAAACAACTTTATCAATCTGATCTGGATTTAAATTTGCTTCTTCAAGTGTTTTATTAATTTCTTTCTTAATTTTGTACAATATATCATCAGAAGTTTCTTCAAATTCAGATTTGGTGATGACCATTTCTAAATTATAATTATCAAATAAATTTGCAATACTAATTTCTACTTTATCATGTTCGGATAAGTCCATTTTAGTTTCTTCTGCTTTAAGTAAAAGAGACTGGTATGCTTTAGAGTAACTTTCAATATTTAATCCAGATTTAGATAAACTAGATAAATTCACACCTTCATTTTGTCTAATATACTTTAATAATATATCCAATATTTTTTGGTCAAAATCATCACCACCAAGCTTATTATCACCACCTATAGATAGTGTATTAAAGACTTGATTTTTAACTTCTAATATTGCTGTATCAAAAGTTCCTCCACCTATATCTACTATAAATATTTTCTGATTGATATTGTCTTCAAACCCATAAGCAATAGCCGCAGATACAGGTTCAGTAATAATTTGTTTTACAATCAAACCAGCTAATTCGCCTGCTTTTTTAGTTTCATCTATTTGAGATGAAGTAAAATATGCAGGAACGGTTATCACTACTTCTATTTCTGTTGTTCCTGAGATTGTTTTCTCAATAGCAGATTTTATTTCTAATAATATTTCTTTTGCAATATCAGTTGCAGTAAAAACTTTATCTTCAATATTCCAAGTTTTTGATATATCACCCATAAATGTTTTTGAAGATTTAATATAATTTTCTGGATATAAATTTGCTTTCTTTTTTGCTTTTTCTCCTACAATAAACTTTCCATTTTGATACATTGCTACTGACTGAATACTCTCTTTATTCCTAAATTTTATATATTCAATTTTTCCATGATTCATATATGATGCAACACTATTAGTTGTTCCTAGGTCAATACCAACTTGTACTTTCATAATTATCTCCCCATATCTAAAAATTTTGATACTATGTCATCTCTGTTATTGTCATGTAAAAATGTTCTTGTTGTATTTGAATTTATATTGTATTCAGATATATATTCTATTATAGTCTCTGTATATTCAGAAGGAAGGGGACTTAATACTTTCATTAATTTTGATGATCTTCTATTCATTTCTAGTGCAATATGATATGAAATAATTTTCAATGTATTCTCATCATACTTATTATTAATATATAGTTCTTCTATGACCGGATATTTAGTACTGTTAAATTGTTTTGAAAAGTAATCTAAAGTTTTTTTCATCGATAGGTTTGTATTCTGAGCAAATAAATTTTGATATAAATCATCATATGAATCATATCCATTAGATGTATCAGACCATGTTCTGATTTTCTCTACTGCATCATTATATTTATCCGATATACCTACTAATTCAAATTCATTTAATA